>Ga0206128_1000016_pt1 | contig 223788 bp, 223 predicted proteins | sample Helgoland_Spring_7_FD_148601 | JGI IMG/M metagenome (GOLD analysis project Ga0206128, IMG submission 148601) | Pelagic subsurface seawater microbial communities from Kabeltonne, Helgoland, North Sea - Helgoland_Spring_Bloom_20160426_1 | ecosystem: Environmental > Aquatic > Marine > Epipelagic ... | reverse complement strand
CCTTCCTCTGGGCTGGCAACACCTGTCACCAGATGACTGCCATTGACTTCGGCTTGGATCGCGGCGACATTCTCGCGCGCAGCGTAGAACTGAGAATACCATTTGCGACCGATACGGAAAGGCCCGTCAGTTTTTAACTGCATAATGGTCAATGCAGGCTTTTTGTGTCGCCAAATTTGAAAGTCAGTGGCAAAGGCGCCGAGCGCACCGGCCTGACTTTGCCGTGCCATCTCGCGATCCTCTTCGGTAATCTCAGTCGACGACGCCTTGACTAAACAGCCATGCCAGCATTTGCTGACACCGTCATCCACTGGCGTGTTAGCAATAAATTCATACTGCAAGGCATCGCCAAACACCTGTTTGGAAAGCAGAATACCAGGGCCAGTGTACCAAGTGCTGGTATACAGCATCACGCCACCGTAAAGCTGCATGGGGCCGCCCTGCCGCTGAATGTAAAGATGATCTTTGGCTTGGTTCTCAAAATATTCTGCCGGTGCACCATGGGTTGGCCCCAAATGGCGAATATCGCTCATATTGTCGAGAATTTCCTGCGGGTGAACATCCAACTCACCCAAGTGATCGAGCTTCCAGTGAATCCACTGTGGGTCATTCCACTCAGGCAGGCTGGGCACAGCGTAATCTGGCTCAGCGCCGTCCTCATCAAACCAGGCCATAATGCAGCCCATATTATCAACCACAGGGTAAGAGCGAATCGATGCTGATTTTGGGCAAGGACCTTCGAAGTAGGGAATATCATCAACATCACCGGCAGCGTTATAGCGCCAGCCATGATACGGACAACGAATGGAATCACCTTCGATCTGATGGCCATTGACTACGATCATTGCCGAGTCACTGGCGGTAAGATGAGTGCCCATATGTTTGCAATGGGCATCCAGCATCACCGGGCGACCGCTCTCACCGCGATAAAGTGCCAAGTCACGACCCCAGAAACGCACTGCCATCGGACCCTTGTCTAACTCACAGCTCTCGGCCACAACAAACCATCCCCGAGGGAAAGTGTGCGGTCCCAACTTGTATTCAACTGACGATGCCATGCGCGCTTACTCCGACATTAATTTGCTTCTAGTATATTAGGCAGCTTCACTGGGTAATCGTCCATATGGACGACAGCTTGATAATATTTTGTTGTTGCCAAAAGCCCGTCGATTAACTCATATTTTTGCCGGGACGATTTACAGCTTACTCTATCTGGGTGATGCGGCACGTCGCCACCAACGGCATAATAAAGTCCTATCCCTGTCGAGGAACAGCGAACAATGACCAGCTATCAAATTTGGGAATGCCTAATCTGCGGCTTTATCTATGATGAGTCACTCGGTATGCCCGAGGATAATATTGCACCGGGCACCCGCTGGGCCGATATTCCTGACGACTGGCTGTGTCCCGACTGCGGCGTGGGCAAGCAGGACTTCGAGATGGCCGAAGTAAAATCCGCGCCCGCGGCCACAGCCGCCGCAGGTTCGCCTGCCACAACAGTGGTCGCAGCTAAGAGTGCAGATGATGCGGTGGCACCAACAGAGCAAACGGCATTAGCCGCAGCGGTGATGGCCGATTACAGCGTCTGGGAATGCCTGGTTTGTGGATGGCAATACGATGAGTCACTGGGTCTGCCGGAGGACAATATTGCTCCCGGCACACGCTGGGACGATATTCCCGATGACTGGCTGTGTCCCGATTGCGGCGTGGGCAAGCAGGACTTCGAGATGGTTGAGATCAAAAAAGCCAGCGCTGCCAACACTGTGGCACAACCCATATCCCCTGAGATAACCGACAGCGAAGAACAGTCCCTCGTGATTATTGGCGCTGGACTCGCCGCCTACAATTTGGTGAAAGCTTATAGGCAGCACAACCCTTCACGCCCTATTACGCTGATCTGCGCCGACGACGGTAGCTTCTATTCGAAACCACAAATTTCCACCGGCTTTAGCAAAAATCGCTCCGCCGAAGCCATGGTCACCGCCGACGCCGTAACCATGGCCCGGGATTACAATTTACAGCTTCTCAACAACAGTCGCGTCGAAGCCATCGACCGCGACGCCAAACTGGTGCAGTTGGCAGATCGAACCATTGCCTACGGTGAATTGGTTTTGGCTCTCGGCGCCCAGTGCATACAGGCGCCTCTGGAAGGTAGCGGCCTCGATCTGGTTTATACCGTCAATGACCTCGATGATTACGGCAAATTTCGTGCCGCAGTGGCCGGAAAAAAGCGGGTTCTGGTGATAGGTGCTGGATTAATTGGTTCTGAATATAGCAATGACTTGCTGCAGGCCGGCTTGCAGATTGAAGCGGTGGATCCAATGCCCGGTGTGCTCGGAACTCTGCTGCCTGAAGAGGCCGCCAAAGGCGTTCAAACCGCCCTGGAGAACGCCGGTGCCCGCTTCCACTTTGGCACCACGGTGCAGCGAATAGATCGTCAGGACAGCGGCGTGGTTGCCCAGTTAAACAATGGCCAAACAGTACAGGCGGATATTGTGTTGTCGGCGATTGGTGTTCGCGCCAACACCGAACTTGCGGCCGCCGCCGGGCTTGAGATCAATCGCGGCATTTGCACCGACAAAAACTGCCGTACCAGTGATCCCGATATCTATGCCTTGGGTGATTGCGCCGAAGTTGACGGCCAGCTGCTCTACTATGTGGCGCCACTGATGAACTGTGCCCGTCAATTGGCAAAAACCCTGAATGGTGAGCCCTCCGCCGTGCACTACAACATTATGCCGGTGGCGATTAAGACCACCCTGTATCCAGTCATGGTTGTGCCGGCACCCCGCGACTGCCCGGGTGAATGGCACGTCGAGGTCAATTCAGCGTCAGGCTATGCCGGATACTTTGTGGCTGAGGGCGGTGAAGACAGCGGTTCTGTAAAGGGGTTTGCGATCACCGGTGATCAAATTAATCTGCGCGAATCGATGCTGGCGAAGATGTCTTAAAAAACGGCTTTTAAAAGACACTAGTCAAACTTGGCGTCGCGCTTTTCAACAAAGGCATCTCGGGCTTCCTGGGAGTCCTTGTCCTTGTAGGCCTGGAGCGTAAAGCCCTGCTCCCAGCGATATTTATCCTCAAGATTGCCGTCTTCAATACCGCTCAAAGCCTCTTTCGCCAACTTAATCATGGCCGGAGATTTTTCGGCAATTTTCGCCGCGATGGCCATGGCTGTATCTCGCAGATCAGCTAACGGCACCACAGACTCCACGGCTCCCAGTCGGTAGGCTTCCTGTGCATCAATAAACTCGCCGGTAAAATACATGTAGCGAACTTTTTGCACGGGGAACATGCGCTGCAAGTGGGCACCACCACCCAGCGCGCCGCGGTCCACTTCAGGCACACCAAAGCGTGCGCATTCCGACGCCACAATAATATCCGCCGCCCCGGCAATGCCAATGCCACCACCGAGAACAAAACCATGAAGCGCAACAATTACCGGCTTGGGGTTGCGGTGAATAGCGGCAAACGTATCGTAGTTGCCTTTGTTAACACTGAGAATCTTATGACTGTCTGCAGCCAGCTCCTTGATGTCGACACCGGCGCAAAAACCACGCCCCTCCGCACGCACGACAATCACATGAACCTGATCATCGCGGCCCAATGTTTCTAGTGATTCGGCAATGGCAGCCCATTCATTGCTGTCAAACGCGTTAACTGGTGGTTTAGAAAAAATAACTTCAGCAATATTAGCCTCAATAACAACCGAAAAAGCCATGAGTTTAATCCTGTGGTGGGTTGAGAGTGGAGGGAGTGCCAGAGGACAATGCCGCCAGTCCGGCAATGGCATGCTCGGCTTCAATGACAATCGCCGCTATTAGCGCGCCGACCGTCGGCTGGTCAGAAATAATGCCGGCGACCTGGCCGCTGGGCAAAATACCGCGGTCGGGATGCCCGTTAACCATCGCCTCTTGAATCATCATCGGCGCGTTGGCCGCCATCAGCGTCTGCGCCCAGCTCAAGTCGCCGGTTCGACTAATTGCCCAGGCCGACTTTAGGCTCGATAGCAATGACGAGTTAGCTCCCTTAGAAAAGGCTAAGCCATTTTTTACCGCCAGCAGCCACATGCCCAGAGTCGAGGTGTGATTGAGTTTATTGAGACACGGATTGTTGATCATGCGCTGGGGGAGTCCATCGAGCTTGGTACTGATTTGGATTTGCTCGGGCATGGCATGCAGGTAGTTGGTTTTGGTTAATTCGGGCACGGGTGACTCTTCTGTCATCAAAAACCGCGTTCCCATTGCAATGCCATCCGCACCCATCGCCAGAGCCGCCACCAGCCCGCGACCGTCGCGATAGCCTCCGGCAGCAACGACCGGAACCTGAACCTGGGCCAGCACATCCGGCAGCAGTATTGTAGAGGCCACCGCGCCGGTGTGTCCGCCACCTTCACTGCCTTGAACAACAACCGCATCGGCACCCAGAGTAACCGCTTTAACAGCATGTTTTGTGGCGCCGACGGTGGGTATGCAAAGAATCCCAGCCGCCTTTAACTTTTCAATCAGGGTAGGTACCGGCGAGCGACTGTAACTCACCGCGCGCACGCCGTATTTCACACAGAGATCAACAATCTCCGGGGCCTGTGCCATATACATGTGAAAGTTAACACCAAAGGGGCCATCAGTGAGAGATTTAATCTCAATAATCCCCTGCTCGACCTCCTGCGCCGTCATCACTGCACCGGCTAAGAATCCAAAACCTCCGGCATTCGTTGTCGCCGCAACCAATTTGGCATCCGCTACCCAGCCCATTGCCGTCTGGATAATCGGGTAACGGCAGCCGAGCATGTCGGTTAAACGTGTTTGCATAGGTCGTTTCCTTTAGTCTCAGGCGACCTATTATTGCGCGATTCATTTACCGCGTCTGTATTTCCCCATCTCGCGGCATAGTGCATCTGGACGATACCGCAGCAGAAAAAACATTTGTCCTGAAATGTTTTTTTCTGGATACTTTTGAAACAGATAAACCGCCTGTGCAATGTTTTGCTTGTACCGCCGGAAAATAATAAAAAATCTCTCGAGGGAACACCACTATGCCAGCGACAAGTGCCGCCTACCACAGTGCCGTAAGTCAATTGACCTCCGCCGGCGCCCCCTTTGAGATCATTGACTCGGTGCGCAATGGCGCTGTCATGAAAGCCTATAAGAATGCGCCTCAGAGCCTCTCAGCGATCGTCAGCCAGGGTCGCCAGTTTGGTGATGCGCCCTTTGTTACCTACCAGGGGCAGACCCACAGCTTTTCAGATTTCTTTGCCCAGGTGGACAGCTTGCGCACTGTATTGATCAATCAACAGCAGATTCAAAAGGGCGACAAAATTGCCATTGCCATGCGCAACTGCCCGGAGTGGATGATTGCTTTTGTCGCCATTCTCGGTTGTGGCGCTGTCGCCGTGCCCCTCAATAGCTGGGGCCGCGAAGAAGAGCTTAGCCAGGGTCTGGATGACAGTGAAGCCAAACTGGTGATCTGTGATTGGTCACGCTACCAGTTTATTGAGCACAAGTTGCCCGCTATAAACGCCATTGTTGTCGACCCCAAAGGTGAATGCGCGTCGGGCGCCAGTCTGTGGCAATTGGAGAAAACTACCAACGGCAGTGCTCCCGAGGTTGAATCGAAACCCGAAGACCCAGCGATCATGCTGTTCACCTCTGGCACATCAGGACGTCCCAAAGGGGTGCTTTTTGACCACTACAGCGCCTGCCAGGCGCTATTCAATATCGAGTTTATTGGTGCTGCAACCTATATGACCAATGTCGAGGCAATGACAGAGCAGCTAGCGGCTGGTGTTCCGGCAAAAACCTTACTCAGTGTGCCGCTATTCCATATCAGCGGTCTGTACTCGCAGTTTTTGGTCAATCTGAAATACGGCCGTGCCGTTTACCTGATGTACAAATGGGATGTCGACGAAGCCTATCGCCTTATCAAAAATGAGGGCATTACTGTGCTGATGGGCGCACCGACCATGTTGCTGGATTTGCTGCAGCACCCGGATATAGACAAACTCGATCTGAGTCGGATTAGCAACATCAGTGCCGGTGGCGCCGCAACCCCCTCCGCGCTTGCCGATCTCTATAAAAGCAAACTTCCAAAATCAATGCCTGGTGCTGGCTGGGGTCTCACAGAGACTGGCGGTACCGGCGCAGCTTTCACTGGCGCGTTAATGAGCCAGTTTCCAGGCACGGCGGGTTTTCTCAGCCCGATTATCGAAAGCAGTTTTCGCGACGAAACCGGTCAACCGGTAGCCGATGGCGAGCCAGGGGAGATTTGGATTAAGTCGCCTACCTGTATTCAGTCTTACGTAAGCGGTGACTTTTCCGGCGATGACTTTTTCGAGGGATGGTTTAAATCTGGTGATGTGGGTTATCTCAATGCCGAGGGCATACTGGTCATCTGTGATCGAGTAAAAGATATGATTATTCGCGGCGGCGAAAATATTTATCCCGCCGAGATTGAAAACTGCCTGCTATCTCTCGACGGCTGCCAAGAGGCCGCTGTTTTTGGAATACCAAACGACCGTCTCGGTGAAGAAGTCGCAGCAACGGTTGTCTGCAGTGCAGAAGTACCTCTTACCGTCGCAGAGATCCAGGCCTATTGCAGCAAGCATCTGGCCGCATTTAAGGTGCCACAGCATATTCATATCAGCGCTCAAACACTACCGCGCAATGCTACCAAGAAGCCCCTAAAGCGACAGATTAAACAACAGTTCATGGATCACCAGGCTGCCAATGAAGACTGCTGAAGCGATTTCCATGCCGTTGGAGAAACGCTGCAACTCGCTACAGGCGCAAAAAGCCAAAGCGACGCGAGACAGAATTATCCAAGCAGTTGTCAGCATTATCAGAGAGTCGGGACTCAGCGCCGCTTCCGCCAGCGCCATTACCGCCCGAGCGGGAATTACCTGGGGTGCCGTGCAGCATCATTTTGGTGGTAAAAACGAAATACTCCAGGCTATTTTAGAGCGTGCCTACAGGGTCTATCTCGAGCGCATTAATAGTCCGGCCCTTCACCGAGGTGATCTGGCGACACGCATTGACTGTTACGTTGAGATCATTTGGGGGCACTACAGAAGTGACCTCTATTTCGCCTTTCAGGAAATCTTGATGGCCCATCGTGACACCGATATGGCCCTCGACTTGCATGATTTCAGACCCGCAGAAGCCAGTGCGTTGAGTCTTGAATGGTTGCAGGGGTTTTTCCACAAAGATGAACAAAGCCAACAAACCATTAGTCAGGCAATACGCTTTGCTCACCGATTTTTAGCCGGCTTTGCCGTCGACTGCACACTGGAACCCAAAATGCCCTTTGAACAGGAGCATCTGGCCAGCCTTAAAGGTCTGCTGCGAACGCAACTGATCGAGCAAAGCAACCGAATTGAAATACCTAACTAGGAGTTACTATGTCCCCTATTGATGAGTTCCGACAGCAGACCCGTGCTTGGTTGGAAGAAAATTGCCCGGCGTCACAACGTCGTCCAGTCGTTAAAGAAGAACAGATCTGGGCTGGCCGCGATCGTGTGTTTGCCACGCCGGACGCAAAGCTGTGGTTTGAACGCATGCGCGACAAAGGCTGGACCGCACCCTCATGGCCGACAGAATATGGCGGTGGCGGATTATCCCGTGATGAGGAAAAAGTACTGGAGCAGGAAATGGCCCGTTTGCATTGCCGGCCACCGCTCTACGATCTCGGCTTATGGATGCTTGGGCCCGCTCTGTTGGTGCATGGCAATGAAGCGCAAAAACAGGAACATATTAGCAAAATCGTGCGCGGTGATATCCGCTGGGCACAGGGCTACTCTGAACCCGCCGCCGGTTCGGATCTCGCCAGCTTAAAAACCCGCGCCGAGGATATGGGCGATCATTTTTTGGTCAATGGCACCAAAATATGGACCACGCAGGCGGACAAGGCAGACTGGATTTTTGCTCTGGTGCGCACTGATGCCAGCGGCACGAAACATGAGGGCATTAGCTTTATATTGATCGACATGCGTACCGCCGGCGTGTCGACGACTCCGATCGAACTAATCAGTGGCGAATCGGAGTTTTGCCAAACCTTTTTTGATGACGTCAAAGTCCCTAAAGAAAATATTGTCGGAGGACTCAATAACGGCTGGGCAGTGGCTAAGGAATTACTCAAGCACGAGCGCAAGTTGATGGCCACCATGGAGTCAATTGTTCAGCGCGAAGATGAAAGTCTCGTTGAACTGGCCACACAATATATTGGCATGGACGAAAGCGGCAAACTCAATGACAGCAGCATCCGCTCCCGTATCACGGATCAACTGATGACAGCCGAAGCGCTGGAGTATCTTAACGAACGTCTGTTTTTTCAGCACCGCAGCAAGCAGGTCGATCCGGGCTTACCCTTGACGGTAAAGTATTTAGGCACCAACGCCATGCAACAAAAAGACGAGCTTTTACTCCAGATTCTCGGCAATCACGGCCTTAGCTGGCAAGAGCAAAGTCACACTCCCCGAGAGCATAATATTGTGCAAAATTGGGCCTATAACAAAGCCCATACCATTGCCGGTGGTACCTCCGAAATTCAATTAAATATTATTGCCAAGCGCGCGCTCGGCCTACCTGCCTGAGCGAAAAAGGAACATAACCATGGTTTTAAATGAAGAACAGCGCTTACTCCAAAGCAGCATCCGTGATTTTTTAAATCAACGAGCGCCCGTGTCCGCTCTGCGCGAATTGCGCGACAACCCCACGCCTCAGGGCTTTGATACTAGCCTGTGGCGCGAACTGGTTGATCTCGGCGTGTCGTCCATTGTCCTCAGCGAAGCACACGGTGGGTTTGGCTTTGGCTGGATGGGCCTCGGCGCCGTTATGGAAGAGATCGGTCGACACCTTGCCGTTACGCCAATATTCTCTAGTGTCGTGATTGGCGCAGCGCTAATTGAAGCTGCCGATGACCACCACAGCACAGAGATCCTGCCAGAGATTGTCGCCGGAACCCGCACCCTCGCCTTTGCCTGCGATGAGGGTTTGCGCTTTAACCCAGGAGCAACCGCAACATTATTGAATCAGGGTGTGCTGCAGGGTGAAAAAAGTTTTGTCCTCAATGGTTCAGGTGCCACAGACTTTCTTGTTCTTGCCCGCACTGCGACTGATACCAAAGGTACCGATGGACTCTCGTTAATTCTCATTCCACGCGATGCTACCGGCGTCACGGTTGACACCATTCACAGTGTTGATGGCCACAACTTTGCCAGAGTCAAGTTTGATCAGGTAGCCGTTGATCACCGACAATTTGTCGGTGCACCAGATCACGCCTGGGACTTTGTTTCCGGGGTTCTCGATCGCGCCACACTGGCACTTGCTGCAGAAATGCTTGGTGGTGCCCGCGAACTATTAGAAAGAACCCTCGCCTACCTCAATGATCGCGAACAATTTGATGTCAAGATTGGCAGCTTTCAAGCACTGCAGCACCGCTGCGCGCAGCTGTTCTGTCAATTGGAGCTTGCCCAAAGTGTTGTCTACAAAGGCCTGTCGGCCATCGACCAGGGCCAGCAAGATGTCGCCAAACTGGCTAGCCATGCAAAAGTGTTGGCTATCGACTGCTACCAAAAAATGAGCAATGAAGCGGTGCAAATGCATGGTGGCATGGGTATTACCGACGAAGTCGATATTGGCCTGTTCCTCAAGCGATCGCGGGTGTGTAACCAAATACTGGGAGACAGCAGCTTTCACCGCGAGCGCTTTGCCACACTGTGCGGGTACTAAAAAAATGTGGATAGTATCAAGATGACCTACACCCTCAAGTGCCTGTTTGAGCATCTGCCAAGCGATAATATCGCTGACTTGGCAGCGCTGCTTAAGCAGCACTGGAAGCGACATGGCGCCGGTCAATCGATTGTTTCAGCGCATTTAGCCATTGCTGACAGTTTGGTGGCCGATGGCAGCCGCTGGCAGCGGCCGCGCGAGGGGAACAGATTAAAGGCGCTGCTTAGCTTGGACCTTCATGGGGAGGGCAGCGAGATTGAAGGACTGGTGCCATCATGGCCGCTCCTGGGCGTCTACAGCGTCGACTCAAAGGTAGTGCTGGCACCTCCGCTTGTCGAGCAAACCCGTGCTGAGCAACGAACCCCAGGTAGCTTGCAAGTGTGCCTTTTTCGTCTGCGTGGAGATAGAGCAAAAGCCGATGCGCTGGATTATTGGCACCAAGAGCATGGCGCAATTGCCTGCGCCACTCAATCGACGTTCGGTTATAGGCAGCATCTTATTCAGGCCACCAAGACCAGAGATAGTGCTCATTACGACGGGCTCGTTGAAGAGTACTTTCCGGACGGTGCTTTAACCAGTGCCAAGATTTTCTTTAACGCGGAAAACCCAGATCAACTTGCCGATCATATCGCCAAATTGACAGACAGTAGCAGCCGTTTTATTGATATGACTAGCCTGCTTGTCAGGCATCTCAGCGAATACAAAATAGACCTGACTACCTGTCACTAACTATTTAGATAAAGGTAACCCCATGACTCAAACTGCTCTAAAAGATCATGTTGCAATCATCACCGGCGCCGGACAAGGGATAGGCCAAGGCATCGCCCTCGCGCTGGCCAAAAAAGGGGCTCGCGTAGTGGCCGTTGGCCGTACGCTGGAGAAGTGTCAGGCAACCTGTGACGCAATCGCAGCTGCAACCGGGGTCGATGCCATGGCCCTGCAAGCTGATATCAGCGTGCTGGATACTCTCGATACCGTGGTTGAAAAAACCATTGAGCGCTTTGGGCGCATCGATATTTTAGTCAACAATGCTGTGGCCACCTCCATCGGCCCGCTGCTCACACAAACTATGCAACAGGTGCAAATGGCGTTTCAAACCGGCCCCATGGCAACATTGAAACTGATGCAACTCTGCCACCCCCACCTCAAAGTTCGTGGCGGCAGTATTATCAACATGGCCAGTAGCGCGGCCAAGCGCTGGGACATGAGTAACTACGGTGTCTATGCTGCGGAAAAAGATGCAATTCGCGCACTTACTCGGGCGGCAGCCTCTGAGTGGGGGTCAGACAATATTCGCGCCAACAATATCCTGCCCCATGCCAAATCTCCGGCGCTGGAAAAATGGATAAAATATCAACCGGCAGAGGCTGAGCTGTTTGTGAAAAGCATTCCGCTGGGTCGCGTTGGCGACTGTGAAAAAGATATTGGTGATTTTGTCGCCCTACTCTGCTGCCCAGAGAGCTCCTATATCAGCGGCCAAAGCATCGCCCTTGATGGCGGTCAGGCCTATATGAATTGAGTTGAAAAGGAGCAGGTGAAAACGCCCTTTTGGGTGGCGTGTTTTATATTTTTCAGCGCCTATAGCCAATGATCGCTCAAGACATCTGAGACTAACTTTACCAACTGTGTCTGGCTGTTAAGGTTGGTCTTGGAAAAAACCGAGCTTAATTGTGTGCGCGCAGTATTGCGGGAGATTCCGAGTGCTTCAGCCGCCGCGGTCAAGCTCAAACCCTCGAGCAGTTTTAAGGTCAGTCTCGCCTCTGCCAGAGTCACACCAAAGATATCAATCAATAAACTGGGTGTTGGTAATTGACGTCGATTGGAGTCGCGCAACAGCAGCAATAGTTCAGGGTTATTTTCGGCGCCCATGAAATCACCGCTGTCGACCGGACGAATCAAAACACCCCATGTCGAACCTGCTTGCGGGCGATTAATGGTGAAGTTATCGGCCAGCTGTGGGCGATTGCCCTGAGCTATATTCTGACGAATTGTGTCGCACATAGTCGTCAGGGTGAGTTGATCCGCCTTATCAATACAGACTAATTTCTTGCCAATGATCGATAGACCATCTTTATTTTTAAGCACATGTTCAGCTAAATAATTCTTCGCCATCACCTCATAGTTTGCCCCGAGAATAAAAGAAGCAATCCCCATTGACGACAGCAGCTGCTGATAGATCTCTTGGCTAATGCCGCCGATCTCCATTCGAGAGTAGATGGTCAACGACTTTTTCATCAACGGAATAATAGTGGCAAAGCGTCGCTTTTCGTCATCCGAAAATTTGGGTTCATCGCCGATGCGAACAACCCGCAACCTGAGCCGGCTATGGTTATCATTGTCTTTGTCACATATATCAAAGCCCATGATATCGGTTACATCATAGACTTTTAGAAAATATTTATAATGGTCAAGGTCTTCCAATTCACGAAAAGTAACTCGATCACTCAAGCAAAACACCTGACCCTCTGGCAACTCAGCAAAGGGTGAATCTTTGTAACTGTTGGTTTGAAAATCTAACAGCGCATCTTGGTTGTCAAAGAGTGTTATTGTCGACCCGGGCCCCTCTTCTGTCGGGCGCCTAATCACTAGCGATGCACTTTTTGTTGAAACATAGTCTTCAAGTAACTTCAGTAAACTATGCCATGGCGGTGTCTCTAAAACGCCCTCATAGATGGCCTCACTGAGAGGATGTGACTGAACCAGTTCATTTATCGACACAACAAACCTCGTGTTATCGGTTAAGGGCGCTCTCTAAAAAAGATGGCGGAAGGGGTAGGAGTCGAACCCACCAAACACCTTATCAGCGTCTCATTGGTTTTGAAAACCAGGCGCCCCACCGGGGACGTCGCCCTTCCATTATCAGGAAAAAACACTTATCAATTTAAGCAGTTTTTCCAAAAAGCCCTTTAAAGAAACAGTTCCCGTCCCTCATTTTTTCTTCGGGTAAAGTGAATCGAATCAAGGTGTTCTAAAATCTCAATTGTCAGTCCTCTGCCCAACCCCAACTGCGCCTTTGCATCAATAACCGTAAAACAAGCATGGGCGTTGGCCAGTTGCATTATGGCTGCTGCAATAGCGTCTCTGGTTTCGGCGAGCATATAACGTTTTTGACTCAACTGAATTAGATCGCCACTTTTTAGTGCCGGTATTATCAATGCCGATAACTGTTTTTTACTCAAGCCGCTCTCTTTCTCGATCTCAGACAGCAGTGGAACCTGAAATCCACCTTTACGCAATATATTACTGAATAAAAACCAGTGCTGCTGAACCTGAGATGAGAGGGTGGGTCGATGGCCAGCCAAGCTCAAATATCCATTATTGATGCAGACCCTCGCCTCTTTTAATAAGTCAGACAGTGCGAGCTTACAAAGCAGAGCCGAATCGCTCTTGAACTGGCCGGTTAAATCAACTGTTAACACTCCCGCTTCCATTGGGCGATCACGATGCATGGCCTGCAAACTCTCACAAAGCATTCGCTGCATTTCCCCCAAACGGTGTTTGGCGACTAAATACTTGCACCCTTCGTGCTCAATGATCGCTGTACTCTGATGTAATTGCGCGTCGAGCAAAAGCACCTGACTCTGCTTTTCAGTCATATTCCAGCCGCGCATAAAAGCGGATAAATCTAGCGGCTGCTGACTCTCGACAATAATATTGTGCAGTGCCTGTAATGGCTCATCGTGCTCCATAGCGGCCAAGTACTGCAGACGCTGTAAATCGCCCTTGCGCCATGGTGATGCCTGCGGCAACAACACTGTGCCACCACCGAGGTTAATGCTCTCGCTGTTATCGCGAACTAAAAACCGATCACCATGACAAACCAGCAGCGCTTGCTCTACCGCAATTTGGACAATAACGTTATCGGCTGCGACCAGTTTTCGCACGCCATTATCCCCCGGTATCGATTCTGTTTTGGGAATAACTATTTTCCCCACTACCCGCCGTGCTCCGAGGTAGAGTTTGACGGCCATCATATGTTTGATGGGGAAGTTAATATCAGCTGCTATCCGTATGCGCGCATCAAATCGATCACTGGGTTCTATACAACTTATGGCCGACAAATAATCACCCCGCCTGACTGAGTGTTTATCAAAGTCGCCAACAATATTAAACCCACAGCGCTGACCCGCCATGCCTTCATTGGCTGATTGGTTATCGGCATTGAGACTGCGCACTCGTACAGTTGATGAACAGCCCGATAACCCTGATAGCAGGCGTAGAGTATCGCCAACAGCAACGGTTCCGGCAGCAACCGTACCGGTTACCACCAGCCCTACTCCCTTTAGCGTGAAGACGCGATCGATTGACATCCTGAACAAGCCGTCTGTGTTTCGCGGCTGTAGACACTTGGCCTGCTTATCGAGAAACATTTGCAGAGCGTTAATGCCAATGCTGTTACCTTTAGCGGTATTGGACACTTCAAATATCTGGCTCTGGGGCAACAGCTCAAACACAGTATCTCGCACCGCTTCAACACGCACTCGCTCGACACAGTCGATTTTACTGATGACAACCACTGTCTGCTCAATACCCAGCAGGCGTATAATTTGCAGGTGTTCTAGCCCCTGTGGCATCAGTCCATCGTCGGCGGCAACAACCAGCATGGCGATATCGATACCACTGATCCCGGAGATCATGGTGTTGATAAAGCTTTTATGGCCCGGCACATCAATAAAGCCGATGCTGACGTGGTCATCAATTTTGCGATAAGCAAAGCCGAGATTAATCGACAGCCCCCTGCGCTTTTCTTCTTCTAGCCGATCGGTATCCACACCGGTTAACTGTTTCACCAGTGATGTCTTGCCATGATCCACATGGCCGGCCGTCGCAACAATCATATTAGATGCGAGGTAACAGTTGCAGCTGCTGTAGAAAGCGATCCTCATCATCCAGACAGCGTAAATCGAGGAGCAATTCACCCTTGTGGATACGGCCAATAATGGGATGAGGTAAAGCCCTCAACGCCGCAGACAATTCGCGTACAGCGCTGTCGCACGGCTCTAATGGCGCAAGATACAGCACCATGCTGTCGAGTGTGTCGACAGGCAGTGCGCCACTGCCGATCTGACTGTAACTTGCCTTACTACCCACGTGAAAGCGGTTTGGCACGGCCGCCTGTACCAGCGGCACGAGCCGCTCGGCTTGCTGCTGCATATCGGTTAATGGGCGTGTCAGGTATCTCAGGGTGGGAAGTTTTTTGACTAAGCTGCTCGGATCGAGATACAACGTCAATACTTCAGCCAATGCGGCAATGGTCATCTTGTCCAGCCGCAAGGCGCGCTTGAGTGGATTGTTACGCATTTTCTCTACAAGGTCTTTGCGGCCCGCAATAATGCCGCACTGGGGACCGCCTAATAGTTTGTCACCACTGAAGGTAATGATATCTACGCCATTGGCGATAGACTCCGCTGCTGTGGGCTCATGGGGCAAGCCCAAAGCTGCAAAATTAATCAGGCTACCACTGCCCAAATCCGCGACCAGTGGCAACTGATGCAGCTGAGCTAACTCGGCCAGATCATGCTCTGACACAGAATCGGTAAAACCTTCTACCTTGTAATTACTGGTGTGCACTTTTAATAACAGCGCAGTGTTTTCACCGATCGCTGCAGCATAATCTTTAAGGTGGGTTCGATTGGTGGCACCAATTTCCACCAGCCGACAACCGGAGCCTTGCATCACTTCAGGAATGCGGAACGAGCCGCCAATCTCGACCAGTTCTCCTCGTGACACGGGTACTTCTCGATGGTTGGCCAGCGTATTTAACGTCAGTAATACCGCGGCAGCATTATTGTTAACAACAGTAGCCGCCTCGGCTCCGGTCAGTTCACATATCAACCTTTCTATATGGCTATCACGCTCGCCGCGGCCGCCATGCACCAAATCATACTCAAGGTTGCTGGGCGCTCCGGCCACCTTTAACACAGCGTCTAGTGCCTCTTGTGGCAATATGGCACGGCCCAAGTTGGTATGGATAACGGTACCCGTGAGGTTCATAACAGCTTTAAGAGACGGTTGGTTTTTTACGTCAAGGTATTGAATGGTGGCGGCTTTAATGCCGTCGATACTAATCAACGGATTAATACCCTGGCCAATCTGGTGACGAAGCTCATCGATGGTTATGCTGACAACCTTGCTAACTTCCGCGTGCCCTCGCAAGCGAATTATATCTCCCATTTCTCGCAGAACGGCATTGACAGAGGGCAGGCGTCGCTTCAGGTTGTTCACGGCCTCAATTTGATTCATAGATTTCCCGCCACCGCCCTTCGGCTCTTAACGAATACTTTCGTTGGGCACGTTTTTGCCTGCGGGCATCAACAACCCTGAGCCAAATGCGTAGGGTGTGCTACCGGCCATTAAATACGGTTCATGACAGCCGGTCGATTTAAGTAATTTATCCAGCACAATTAAAATATCAGCCGAACCGACGTGCCCAGTATCGTGCCCTGTGATTAAAAAATTGTCGATGGGTATTTCAATAACACTGGCGATCAACAACATAAAAAGATTCGATGTTTGATTACACAGCGCACGCTCAGGTACAACGTTAAAGCGCTCTTTTAAAGCTTGATAGCTAGCTTGATAGCCCTGCGCATATCGCTCTCTCATATCGACGCCTTCGACACCGACAAATTTGCGTTCAAAGGCCGTTTCACCGTCGGGGGCTGTCGGCTTGCGGGTACCTCCATACTCAACCAGCACCGCGCCATTGAGATCACTTTGGCTGACAAACTCGGCACCATAAAACAGCCCTTTGGCTACGTGTTCGGTGTTCATCGCCACCACAGTCGCTGCGCCGCCATCGGCATGGGCCCACAAACCATAACTTTCGCTGGCGCTGTGATCGACGGTATAGGACCATCGCTCGGCGGTGACCACCGCCGCGACACCGCCGCCACGCAGAGCTAACCAGCCCTGCGCCATATCGAGAGCGGTTAGCGCACCCATACAACCAACCGTGAGATCAACACAATTGCAGGTGCCACTGATTCCGGCATTTTTTATCAGCTCAGCCGACACTGACCAGGACGGCAAATAATCGCGCGACATACCGGCAAAAATCACCAGCTTGACCTCACTGGGGTCAACTCCAGCATCCACTAGGGCCGCTTGCAGAGCCTTGCCTCCCATGCTGCTGGGATGATCATCTTCAAGCGCATGACAGACATTATTCCAACCTTCATAAATACTCGTATCAGCACTCCCGGCTTCAGCAACAACCTCCCGCACTGGCCTCGCTGGCGGCAAGTAAGTACCGCTACCCAGAATAGACAAGGCTTGGTTTTTAGCCTGGTCAATAGGGCCGGATCTCGTTTCAGTAAAGTGTGTCATTAGGGACTCTCATTATTTAATAAACGCTGTGCAGCATCGGCGATTTGTTTAGCGCGCTGATACAAAATATCGTCATCAACCATCTGAGTGGGATGATTAATCACAATTGCAGGTAATGGGATATCCGAAGGTTGATAAACCATTGCCCGTTCGACCTGCCCCCCAAAGGGCTCAGTCAAGATAGCGAAGCCGGCAACGCCGATTCGCTGTAGTGCTATAGAGTCAAGCGAACTGCCCGACGAACAACTGCCTCAGTCGGATATTCCGCAGAGAACCAGCCCTCCCTCCCGGGAGAGCGAGTCAAGCATGGCCGCTGGCATAGGTCGGCTGGCATCTTCCTTGACCAGAATCTGATCATCAACCTCAATTCCCCGTTCGCGCAGGATGGTTTGGGTCAATTTAAGAATCGCCATAGAGTTTGGTTTTAGATGATCGACCAAAACCACTCGCGACAGCTTGGGTTTGATCGTCACTTTAATGGGCTCAGGTGCCGGCCTTGGAATGGGGTCGACCAAAAGCTCACAGGTGATATCGCCACAGCTCATCAACTGCTTGCTCGGCAATGTTAATCCACCTGACGTGGGTGTTTTATCCGTCATAGTTAACCTCTTTATGATCAAGCTAGTTTACTTTTTCTTATTCTATCGGCCGACACACGACTTGTTGGCTGCCCACCCAGCGCGGTATAACTGCGGAAAAACGGCCGCCTTCACCGCCGCACTCAATAAACGATAATTGATCGATGCTTTTTAATGGCGACCGCATACTGTGCTCCTCAACTTCTGCGTAGGGAATGGGCTGTTTGGCGATACGACCCACGTTGGTCAAATCATCAGTTTGACGCCGCGCATGATCATAAATATATTGCGCCGCCTGCTCACGGCTAAACTGCGCTTTGACCAATGCCATATGATCGGGGGGAATGACAACCACAAAACCGCCGGAGCGGTAATACCAAGCTGTCTGGCCATAGTGGTTCATGCAGTCGCCGATGGTATCGAGAATACTCGCACCGGTTTCACCGTAGTGGTTGTTGCACGAATTGGGGCCCTCGGCCGACATGATCGATACGGCAGAGGCCATGGCTGGTAAACCATGTTGGGTATGGTATGGCTCCCATTCCGTTGTCGGGTGCTCAGCAATACAAAAACTGAGCCTACCAGGATGGCCAACTGTACCGTGGGATACCAGCACGCCACCGCCACTGCCACAAAAGTAACGCATCATCTGAGCAAATCGCCCGACGGTGGCATTGGCACGGTTGTTAGCGCCCAGAGCATTGGCGCCATGCTCAAACCCCAGCTGCTCAACAATAGGTCCACTTACAATGACTAAGACTGCAGCGCCACCAGTCGTAACTTCAACACCACTGATATTAAACTTTGGATCGAGCAAGGCCAGTGACAAGCTTTTCAGCAACGGGCCATATTCAGTTTTACAACCCGCCATAACGGCCGTCGCAGCTGCTTTCTCCGCCCGAATAATGATGTTTTGATCATGAATTTCGCCTATCACGTCACTGGCTTGCCATCCCATTGCAGAGAGCATTTCGTCGACCAGGAAACCGTAGGGTGGGATAACAGGTAACCCATCGCTCCAGCCGTTGTTCATGCAATTTTCAATATCTTGAAGCGTCTCGTAGGCCATGATCTCAGGGGCACCCGTGGTAAAAAATATCACTGCTATCGGAGTCTAACGGGGTTAACCCGGACTGGGAATAATACAGTTGTACTATGGCGTAGATGGTTCCCAGAAATTACTATAGATGAGGGTTAATATTGAGTTACTCTGTAACTGGCAAAAAACACTAGACCGTTGTAATACAACACGAGTTATTAAAGACCATTTATTGATTAGCTGAAGGTGAATTATGTACTACGGTTGGTTTGTTGTTAGCGGCGCACTTCTTTCTCAAGTCGCCATAGTAGGGTTCTTTTCTTATGTCTTCAGTCTCCTGGTACTCCCCTTACAAAACAGCTTCGACGCCACCCGTACAGAAGTAATGTACAGTATGAGTTTCACAGCGATGCTGGGGCTATTTCTGGCCCCTACGATTGGTGTTTTGGCTGACAAATATCCAATCCGCTGGCTGATGGTGTTAGGTGCAGCTATTTTTGGCGCCGGCTTATTCGCCTTGTCACTGACTCAAACCCTGCTGCAATTTACTTTATTGTTTGGCCTTGTGATGGGGTTAAGCAACCAGTTACTAGGCCCATTATGTGGGTCAGCAATGATATCGCGCTGGTTTACCGACAGCAGAGGCAAAGCCTTAGGTATTGCGGCGACAGGCTCATCGCTGGGCGGCATATTTCTGCCCGCGCTATTTGTTTACTGGCTCGAAGACGACGGTAATTGGCGCAGCGCCCTACAAAATCTCTCTTACGGTGTACTGTTTATCCTGCTGCCTTATCTCATGATTGTTATGCGCGATTTTAGCCAGGACCAACAGGTTAACCAAACCATTAAAGACGATCCTACAAAACAAAACAACGAGCACAATGATTACACCTTAAAGCAAATCATCAAGAACCCAAGTTACTGGATAGTGGGTATTAGCATGGCCTTTTTGTTCAGCACCTACAGCGCGCTGCTTGCCAACCTCACACCTTACTTATTGGGTCAAGGTCTGGATAAGACCATAGCCGCGCAAGCGATTATGATTATTGCCATTTCAGGGTTGGTGGGGAAAATTTCGTTTGGCTATGCAGCCGATAAAGTCAGCCTAAAACTCGCCTTATCGGTGACACAACTGGCGGTAATAGGCGGTCTGTTAATACTCGCCGCAAGCCCATCTTATTGGGTAATAACGTTAGCGCTAGCTATTCTCGGCTTGTCTACCGGCGGCATGCTGCCAGTTTGGGGCGCTTTGCTGGCGGCTATTTTTGGCACCGTCAGTTATGGCCGAGTAATGGGTCTAATGATGCCATTGATTGTCTTGATCGTGATACCGGGTTATAGCTTAGCCGGTTATCTCTCTGACCAGTCAGGCAGCTACGGCTTATGCTTTGTGATTTTTTCAGCCGTGATTGCTATCTCAATGCCTCTGGCCCTTATGCTTAAAATACCGTCAAAGTAAGAGCGCGGATTCAACAAGTTAGAATGTTAGTGTGAGCCTTGAAATTGGCGACATTCTCAGCAGGATCGCCCAATACATGCGTTAGATCATCGGTAACCACACAGCCGCGCACCTCCGCACCGAACATATCGTCAGTGTCCGAGGGAATAAAACCGTCGGCATAGTCGCCGAAACCCTTGGCATTTTCACCCTTAAAGTGAACCGTAAAGTAAGTCACACCACAGTTGTCGATGCCGTAAAAACCATAGGGCTTACCGCGCGTTGTTTCGCCAATCAGAATGACTTCGAGATCAATACCGCGCAGGCCATTGATAAACGCTTCACTCGCCGAGGCGGTATCACCACTGGAAAGCACAAACACTCGCGACAGATTTAACACGGGTAGCGCAGTACCGTTTGCTGCGCTGAATCCCGCTGCGGTTGTGCGGAACAGGGTCGGCTGCAGGGCGCTGCCGGTTATCGGGTTAAAGCTCGGGTGTTTATCATTAAAGATTTTTTCTTCGAAGATCTGCCCGTCGGCTGCATTGCCCGCCACCATGTACGCCAGCTCAGAGGCGATCGTCAGGTAACCACAATAATCGCTCGGTGGTAATAGTCTGTTGCAGCAGGACCTATTCCGCCGATCAAACCGATGTGGGCTGGCATATGTATTTCTACGTATCGAGGTATGAACGGCGGAGACTCGTATTTGTACCGTTCTTTAGCTACGTTGGCTGCAGCGGATATATGTAGATGCGTGTGGTGCGACTTGCCCAGCGAGTGCTGGGTCAAAAATAAAAGCCCCGCCAAGCCAAAGGGTTTATTTTTGGTAGGACCAGGCGGTTGGTTTCTTGCGCGATTACCGTCCGCGCTATCACCCCCTTTGGGTTACCGACACGTGGCTTTGATCTGGAATCGATACTGGCTGGGTGTGACTCCAAGCCACTCTTTGGACGCGCGCGTCAGACTTCTTCGATCAGAGAAGCCGAGCTCTTGAGCTATGTCATCGAGTGACATCGTGGTGGCCAACAAAAGCAGCAGTCGTTTAGATCGTTGCTCTCTAGACACTTCTCGAAAGTTCGTTCCCAGATGGGCTAGGTGCCGTTGCAGGGTGGGCACGCTAATGTGCAGCCTGTCTGCTATTTGGTTTTGACAAGAGAGCCCCTCGTCTAAAAGCGCTCTTACGTTTTTTACTAAGGATGGTTCGATCGTTTGACGAGTGACTCGGCCTGAGATGACTTTGTTGAAAATTTGCGTCTCGTAGACGACCCAGCGATCCACGGGCCGGACACCCAAATGCAAATCTAAATCCGACTGCTGATACGTAAATGTGACACCCGTCCCATGGCGTGTGTAAGTACAACCGCTAATGCCGGTGAGGATACTGCCCTCTTGGTCATCTAAGAGCGAAGACAATCTGATCTCAACGGGAAGCCAATCTCGCCCGGTCGTCCAACCAATGAAGCTTTGAAAATAAGCCGACATCACTTCAATGTAGCGCTCGACTCGGGTGTTGTTCGACAGGGCGTCGGTGGCGAATATAGATAGCTTTAGATCGCGTCCTGATGTTGTGATTCGGGCGTTTATGCCGCATTGTAACAAAGGCACCAATTCCACAAACTTTTTCAGCCCTTTACTCAGATTCGGCATCTGGCTGACGCTTGCGTTAATCATGCTCCAGCTGTTCATGGGGAGTTCACGTGTCAGCGCACCATGACCTTCGTCGTTGTAGCGCATCACACTCGATATGCAAATTTGCCACAGGTCCGTCTTTTTAATTACGTGCGCCTCTACTGAGGTTTCCTCTATGCCCGCGTCTCGCATAAGCACGCTGGCGCGTGTGGCGCCAAATAAGTCATAAACGTACTCGAGAGACACTTCGTCTAGGTTGGGCCTTGTGGCGCTTTTTCCCATCTCTTTGTAACCTGTTAACGTGGTATGCACGTTGCATGGAGCCTTATTTTTCCCCCTTTATAGGCTTTTTTTGACCCGTATTCCACTTTTTTTGATGGAAAATGTTCCCTTCACATTGATTGTAGTCGCCCTACACCGCTCTCGTTTGGGTGCGTAGACTTTTCAAAAAAACAAACCCATATGAAGGGAGCACCACAATGAATAAAAACTATCCATCCATTTATGCCCTCTCATTAGCCCTTGCTGCGATTACAGGGTCAGCCTACGCGCAAGATAATTCGCAGCCGGTGTCGGCCATGTTAGAGGAAGTCATTGTCACTGCAGAGAAGCGAGCCAACTCAGCTCAGACTACAGCTATCGCCTTGAGTGCTTTATCCGGCGATACGCTCTCGTCACAGGGTATTAGCAGCGGTGCGGATCTGAACGGAATCGCGCCGAGCTTGACTGCGGCACTGAGTAACGGCCAGCTGCAACTTACCATGCGCGGTGTGGGCAACGAAATCATTCTTTCTGGTGTGGGTGAGGCGGGTGTCGCGCCCCACAGCAATGGGGTTTATTTGGGGTCCAACGTCACGGCGACAGCCGCATTCTTCGACATAGATCGTATCGAAATCATGAGGGGCCCGCAGGGTACCTTGTGGGGCCGAAACTCAACGGGTGGTGCAATTAACGTGATTCAAAATAGGCCCACCGAAGAATTGGATGGATATGTGGCGCTTGACTACGGACGATTTAATAACGCTCGTCTTGAAGCCGCATTGGGTGGTCCTATTTCAGATAAGGTGAAAGGTCGAATAGCTGTGCAACAGCAAACATCCGATGGTTACCTAACCGATAAGTCAGGTAGCGGAAACGATTTGGGGGACGAGGACAGCCTGTCTATTCGTGCTTCGTTGGCATTCAGTTTTGGTGATTCGAATGAGTGGCTCCTCGCTGTAGGCCGTGCCGAATGGGATATCAACGGCCGTGCTGTGCGCCAAGAGGGCACCGCATTCGCACCCAACACGACGACTATCTTTGGCTTGCCGGGTGGGCTGTCGTTTTCTGAGCTTTCCTATGGTTCTACCGTGAAGAGCGAGCGGTTTGAGACCTATGCCACCAACGATCGAGCGGGTGAGCAGGTTGACATTAGCTATGCTACTTCTGAGCTGACGTTGGACTTTGAAAACAGCACGCTTACCTTACTGACTGATGCTCGAGAGCACGATCGAGTCTATCGATTAGACGGCGATTTTACGTCGAGCACCACAGAGAGTGTGTATCTCGACTTCTACGAGGATGCGGAAGAGTTTAGCCAAGAGATCAGATTGTCCTCGAATGGAGACGGCAATACCGATTGGGTTCTTGGCGGTTATTTCTACAAACAGGATTTAAAGCTCCGAACAACGGTAGAATGGGGGCCCTACCCAGGACTCCCGGACTTCTTGTTTCAGGGTGCGTTTGGCCCAGAGTACCCTGAGGTGGGTGTCGACTTCGGTGGAACATTGAGTATCGAGTCATTGGCTGCTTTTGGGCAGGCAACTCATCGTATCTCTGACAGTTTGGCTGTGACCGTGGGGCTGCGCTACAGCCAAGACGAAAAGAAGACCGATGAATACAGCGATTTCTATGCCTTTGGTTTAGATGGCATTCGGCTTCAAAATGGTAATGCTGGATTTAACGAGACCTGGTCCGATTGGACTGGGAAAGTGGGGTTAGAGTACACACCCTCTGACAACGTGCTGGTTTTCGCAAACCTATCCAAAGGCTACAAGTCTGGTGGTATCAACGTCGGTGCTCTGAGCGGACCCTTTGCTCCAGAAGAATTAATGAGCTACGAGCTCGGTCTCAAATCTCAGTGGCTGGACGATCGGCTTCGAATTAACGCAACCGCCTACTTCTCGGATTTTCAGGGTTATCAACTCCAAAGTATCGAAGGTGTTAATACGATTATCACTAATGCAGATGCAGAGATAGCGGGCTTTGAACTGGAAATGGATTATATCCCAGCCGCAGGTTGGGAGCTTTCCTTGCTTACCAGCCTCACAGACTCAGAGCTAACCGCCTTCGCGAATCCCGCTATGTTAAATCCGGCCACCAATGGCCAAGTGCGAGCAGGCGGGCCCACGCCGCGAACGCCCGATCTTGCCTACAGAGCGTCTGTCACCAGGTACTTCAATATGGAAGGTAATGGTGACTTATCGGCAACGCTGAATTACTCATGGCAAGACGACATCAACTTGGACCCCTTCGGGACCTATGGTGCAACTCAAACGTCCTATGGGCTGATTGGCACTTCGCTCAGTTATGTCTCTCAGGATAGCCGGTGGCACATAGATCTGTATGGCCAAAACTTGACCAACGAGTATTACAAGACAGGAATTTATTATTACTCTGTATTATTGGGCTCCTCGGCTCAGGCTCAAGTTGGAAAGCCAAGAACCTTTGGTATTCGTATTCGCCGAGAATTTTAATCATGGTGAACGAGGTGGTTGACCGCGCGCGGGTGTTTGCAACAGACCCGCACGCCGATCAAAGATTGATCAATGCTTTAGCTGAATTCGGATTACACCAGGCTGCTCCGAAACCCAGCGTTTCGCCTGATGCCTCAAGCGATGAGCGGTTAGCCTGGATAAGCCAGGCAGAGCAGGGCTTCGAAGCCCTCTTTACCAAACAAGCCGAGGGTCTTGAGCCCATAGAGGGTGTTGAGCGTGAAAGCGTCGAAATCGCTGGGTATGACGGTAACCGCATTCGACTACAGATTCACTACCCAACGCATCGGGCCGAAGACTTACCTGCCGTCTTACATATCCACGGCGGAGGTATGACGATGCTGAGCACCTTCAATCCGACGTATGTGTACTTTCGTGATGCGCTTGCATCCAAGGGTTTGGTGGTTGTTGGTGTGGAGTTCAGAAATGCCGGTGGCGCACTGGGCCCACACCCGTTTCCGGCAGGGATCAATGATGTCCACTGTGCGCTCACTTGGGTGCGTTCAAAACGCGATGAGATTGGGTTCAAGTCGATCACTTTGGTAGGCGAATCAGGTGGCGCTCATTTGTCGATCTCCTGCAGTCTGAGGTGTGTTTCGGATGGTCAACTTGATTGTATAGATGGCGTGTATGCCATGTGCCCGATGTTGTTCGATCCCAGAAAAGCGTATCCAGAAAGTTTGGCCTCGCATGAAGAAAACGCGAATTATTTTATTGACCAAGTGACACTGCAAATTTGCGCCAACGCCTATGATCCAGGCGGAGCTGAATCCGAAAACCCACTGTGTTGGCCCATGCAGGCTCAGAAGGATTTGCTAAAGGCCTTGCCGCGGCATCTGATATCAGTGAATGAGTTAGATCCATTGCGTGATGAGGGTCTTGAGTTCTACCAAAGCCTCAGAGCTGCCGGAGTTGAGTGTGACTTTCGTGTGGTATCCGGAACCTGTCATTCGGGCGACTGTAACTTTCCTAACGTCGTGGGCGATCTGTTTTGGGAAACGGTTAACGATATTGCGCGTTTTACGTCTTCTCACAGGGGGCAGCCGGCTTGAAAGCCGTACTTCAGCGGTAGTTTAGACGAAGGGGGCGGAGAGTGTTCCGACCCCTTCGTCGGAATGTGTCGAACCGGAGGGTTCAAATCAGCGGCTGAAGCCGCTCCCAACAAAAAACCCCCGCCGAGGCGAGGGTTTCATGTTTGGTAGGACTAAGTACGCTTAGCACAAATACATGATACTTATGATACGCAGTAATCGCTACCGTTTGTAACTTCGCTTGTAAAAAAGCCCCACAAATGGGGCTCTTTGTAACTTCTTTGCAACTCACAAATCTATATAAATCAATAGGTTATCTTCACCCTATTACTCCCACTCAATAGTCTCAGTTTTTGAAACCCTTTTGTAGCAACGGTTTGAGAGGGGCAAATCTGTCTTTACAACATCTTTGCAACATTTGTGGTTTATTTGAGTGTGTCTCACTATCTTAATATCCTTGTAATATCAGCAGCTTAGCATTTCTGCTGTTGTAAAGTTTACAACTGCTAATGCCCTACTCCAAACACACCTTTTTCAACTGCTTGTATGTTTGCTACAGCCTTATTAATCAACTTGTGCGTGTTAGTGCGTATGCTTTTCTTCCTTGTTGTTCTCACATAGTCAACTTTAAAGACTCTCATCTCTCTATAGACTAGATCATCATAGTCTCGGGAGTCCATTGTGTGAGCATCTTCTCGCTTATTCACAATTGCTTCTGCTTTACGAAGAATCTTGTCGTATTCATCAACGTTCTTTTCACTTAACTCTATTAACTTTTGAGAATCAATCTCTTTTCCTTTCTTTCTGCCGTCTTCAATTAAGTATTTTGCTTTAGCACCTTTAATGTATCTAACTGCTAAACCTATCTCTAAAACATCAGTTCCTTTCTGTTTCAAGTCATAAGCCATTAAGCAAGACTTCAAACTCTCAACATCAACTTTAGTTTGAGCAATTGAGTATTTGGCTGTTTGCTCTGCTGTTGGTTTAAGCTCACCTTTCATATCATCAACTAACTTGTTGAGTCTTTTTTTAATAGTTGTAGCAGTTATATTTTTAGGGATAGCAATAAGTTTGTAATCTTCATAACCAACTACTCCATCAGCACTATCAAACTCTACAATCTCTTGTGTTGCTTCAATGCCAAATAAGTATTGCCCTTTTTCGTTCCACCAACTCCAAAAGCCTTCGACACCCTCATGTTCAAATATGTTGCCAAAGTCTTTGTATAACTTAGCCATACCTTTGCCATTGTTAGCACAAGCAGTTTTGTATTTCTCACTTCGCTTCAAATACTCAAACCATAAGTAGTAAATGCTATCTGTCGTCGGTACACCTTTAACACTTGTTTTGCCACCTCTCGCATTTTTGTTTTTCTGATAACGAGTATTGCCTTCTACCCACGTTTCTGACTTTGGGCTAAGTGGCTGTGGCTTTTGAAAGCGAAGTAGTTTACGCATAGTATCAAGTACTCATATCTTAATACTTAAAGATGGTACACCAAAAACACCCCCCATACTAGGTACATGTTCGCAATTAAGCAGACATACAACTGAAACTATTTAAAACGACATTAAGTAAAAGTATCAAGTATTAAACAATCATTAATTGAAGATGATACCCTAAAAACGGCTAGTAAAATATACACATGTTCGCAAATAAGCAGACATAAAACTAAAAAGGAAAATAATATGAACAATTCAAAATATAACGAAATCTATGACGAGTATAAAGGATACGGGAGACATGTTGACGAGAAAATCATTGACACTGTAACTCACGCTTTAAAAGATGAGCTCGGCTACTTATTAGATGCTCAAGCACATATGGAGTCAATCACATCAGATCACAGGTTTTATGAGAGAGGTGTTAAAAACTTACATACTGAAGCAAATTTGGTACACGATTTGGCTGCTTTTATTAGCGAATACTATCTTAGAACGAATTGTATGATTGCTAATGCTTCATCAGAAGCATCGAAGGGTTTTTTGAGGTGATTAACGATGATGAGCATCTCTGAGCATCGCAATCATCATGTCATTATTAGAGTCTTTGATAGAGATACTAATCCTTATGAATTGCGATGTTTAGATTGCCGCTGTCACATCAAATGGGCGAGCAAAAAAGAGTATGAAGAACACATATCTCTGAAGAAAGAGGTAAAGAAGATTGAGGGTAATAACTTCAATCTTCTTTTTACCTCTGAATGATTAATCTATTAAGTTATTAAGCAACAAGAAGCATGGAAGTTACTTTTAGCTATAAGTCAGAACAGTCCATAGTGAGACCTTGTTCGTTCCAACACTCGCCGTTTATAAGCTCACTAGCTATGTAGTTTATACTTGATTCTAATTGACCATTCTCGTAGTAGTGCTCCTCAAGCCCATCTCTTAAGCCAGCTTTCCAGTTTCCTCTTGTTCGTAATTGACCATTCTCGAAGTAAAACTCAGCAAGTCCATCTTGTAAGCCAGCTTTCCAGTTTGCCCTATCTTTTAATTGACCATTCTCGAAGTAAAACTCAGCAAGTCCATCTTGTAAGCCAGCTTTCCAGTTTCCTCTAATTCGTAATTGACCATTCTCGAAGTAACTCTCAGTCACTCCCGTAAAAGGCTCTTGTGAAACCCTTGAAACGCTACTGGCTTGGGCTTGATTTGTAACAGTACAATTCTTAAATCGAACATCGCCACGTGATTCTTCCCAAGTCTTACAGAGAAGATCAACAGATTCATCTTTATTGAGGTCGATAGCTTCATCTAAGGATGCCATTTCAGCGACACAGCCATTGAGCCAGTCATCAGACGCAGACATCCGTACCATAGCTACATCAAAGTAATCATAACTGGGCAAACCCGCTTCTCTAGCCATAATCAGTTCCAAATCTGAAGAGTAGGAGACCTCTCGAAAAATACTGTCAACATTGATGTCACGAGCCACATCCACGATGCGTATTAATTGATTAAGAGGATAGTCTCTTCTAGCCCGTACCTCATTCGCGTTCAAAGCGACGATTAATTGATTACATGTAATCGCAGGGAAGGCGCCTTCAAGCACTGAAACCCTTGCGTAGGCAATGCCATTTCTTTCCACAAGGACTGAGCCTTCTGAGCCTAAGATAAATGACTGAGCAATAACTAAGGAAGTACAAAAGGATAGAAATATTAGGATTAGATGTTTCATAATCAAGTCTCTCGTCAATTAAGTTCTTACCTTAATATAACCAAGTGTAAGAAGATTTGTCTAATTTTTACAATACCTTACTTCTCCTAGCTACGGAACATAATTAAGTATTCGCTATACCATCCAAACTACATCTGAAGTCTTCATAGTTCCAAGAAGTCTTTTATTAAGACGACTTTTCTCTGTATTCAAGAAATACATCTCTATATCTTCAATATAAAGATTGGCTTCTTTACTATAGAGTTGAACTAACTCTGAATCAGCATCTTTTTCTGTCAAATGCTCTACTAGAGCCCTTGTGTTTACGAGTAGTGATTTGAGTTTGTCATCCCCTACTCTTGATTTGGTATTTTTCACCATAGCGTAGTAATCTCTACTAGCATTTAGAACTTGAGTACTGAACTGATACTCCTTAAGTCCTAAGACTCGCCTATAAAGATCATAGACCCTCATGATGAATGTAAAGGTAGTGATTTTATCGTTTTGAGTTTTATTGTTTATTCTAAATTTCGTTAGATTGACTAACGATTCAAGATAAGTGTTTTGAAATTTTAAGTTGTTTACCATATGACTGTTTTCCATTAAGAGTTTTTCTATAAGTATTTATGATTACCTTAATGAATTAATTATTTTTATTTCAGACACACTTGAACTACACCTCTCTTTTCAAAGAGATGTTAAAAGTTAACTATGTAGTAGATCTGTTTTATTGTTTATTGCTGTGCTTACTAATAAAACTTGAGCGAAGATCTAACACATCATTCAACTGTTCATTTTGTCTTCTAGTTTCTTTTGTGTTGTACATGCTGAGCTTATTTTGAGTAGTTATGTGTTGAGCCTTAAAAGTGAATGATTTGTTTCTAGTTCTCTGTAAGTCGTGCCAAGACATATTGAGCAACTCAATCATCTCTGCGTTAGTCCACCCTTCCAATGTCTTAACTAAGATATGAGCATGAGTGCGTTTATTGTCTCTCTCAATACAGACAACTCTATTAACTCTACATTTTTTTTTGTATTTCTCTCTTTTGAGATACCCAAAAACATCACATTCAATTTTATAGAAATACTTACGAAGCACAGCACTCAATTGATCAAACGATGAGAGTAAGTTTGTGTCTACCAATTCTCTCTCTGTATTCAATGTAATGACGAGATCAGCGTCAGTTTGACCTAACCACTGAGCATAAGACTTTTGTACTTCGTATGTTTCCATAGAAGTATTTAGTCTTTTTAATTAGTTCTTTATTTTTTTCTTAGAGCGTCTCTGAATTGACTAAAATATAGGCGTTTCAGCGATGTGATGAAATTCTACTGATTTGGAGCGTCACGAAACATGACGATACAGCCCTTGCCATATTGTGCTTCTAACATTGCTCGTGCGATGTCTGATCTGTCTGCTTGAATCGTCACTCTTTGTGCTGTGCCTTGTTGAATGCCATTCACAGCGATTCTGATATCTGCTTCGTATCTTCTCATCTTAAAACCCCAAGTTGTCCGTTGCTCGTGACATTTGTGTATCTGTGACATTCACATAGAGTTGCGTAGTAGCGATATTCTTATGACGCATCAATTTCTGAATCGTAAAGACGCTCGTAGCGTTTTCATTCAACTGTGTAGCAAATGTCCTTCGCATACTATGTGAAGACGCCCCATCAATGTGTGCCTTCTTAAAGATGTCTGAGAACTTATTGATCACTGTCTGTGCTGAGAAGCCTTTTCCATTCTTAGTAATGAACAATGAACTCTCTGACTGATCTTTCAAATGACTGTGCTCATCAAAGTATGCTTTGAGTTGCTTTCGAACAGAATGGTTAAAGAAGATGCGATTCGCTTGACCCATCTTTGTCTGTTCTTTTCTCAGTACAGTGTTCTCATTGATCTTATGATCAGCATTTAAGACATCTTTTACTTTGATAGATGCGATCTCTTTTGCTCTTAGTCCACAGTTCAGAGCCAGTAAGAACATGGTCATATTTCTGACTGCGTAACGATTGTCATTGATGACTGCTTTCATGATTTTAATATCTTTGTCGTTTAGTACTTTTGCTTGTTTCATTTTCTCGTCTCTCTTTCATTATCATCTGTATGACTTAATACTATATCCTCATGTAAAAAGGACAATGCCTTAGGCAAGGAATTTGAAACCCAATATCTATGCGTGTTTGAGAGGTTTCATGAGGTTTTGTTCAAATGATAATGTTAGTGCGTAATAGATGATCTAAGCGATAACTTAGACTGCTAATCTATTCGTGTATTGGAGTGATTTGCCTCGCTTAAACGCTCTCTATGAGCGTCTGAGGGGCAGATTTGGGGGGTGTTTAGCGAAGATTCTGGCGACTTTGTTTACGAGCAAGTGTTCTTGATATACGCTGTTTGTTAGCCTTATTTATCTAATGCTAGGATAGTCAGCATTCATATTGCATCTGAGGAACGACATCACAGAATGAACACTCTAGATGAAATCGCAAAGATACTTGCAATTACTGCAGGGTTACTTGGGTCGTTGATTACTTCTCAAATGGCACAAGGCTATGATTTCTCAGACATGCAACGAATGGGAATGTCTGGTAGCGCAGCAAGAACTGCAATGCAAATGTCTCCGCAAGATAGAGCGGCTATTGATTAATAGTCAAATAGACTCTATAGGTGGAGAAGACGCTGTTCAAACATTCGGTGGTAGAAACTATTCATATCCTAAAGTAGATGCTGACACAGTAGATACGCAACAACCTACAGGTAATGCGAGATCAGGTGGTAGTACTCGTGCAGATCCTACAGCAAATGTCACAATAGGTAGTGGTGATGCTGAAAGACTACAAAAGAATGCACGCCTGTTGAGAGATGTATTACAAGCAGATAAACGTGTCAGTAAGTACATCAAAAGCGTTTACTATTCACACAAAGTAAACAAAATTGATTACATTCCAAAATACGATGACATGGGTTACAAATCAAACACCTCGTTAAATAATAAATTAGGTTCATCGTTTATAGACAATGTTGCTAAAACATTACTTGTTCCACAAGTTGTTAAGGCAGTAGCAAGCATAGGTGTTCCCAGTTTAGATATGGACAACATTATAATTGTGGATAGAAAGGAACGGGCTCCCCGTTAAAGGAGTAGAATTCTTTAAAGTGAGAACTTAGGCAGCTGAATCTCGTTATAGGACTACTTAAGCAGAGCCTGGCTTATCAGTAAGAACGACTTCGAGTTGCGCTTCCAATTGCTCTATTGAAAATGTTGACTCAATTGCTTCTAATCTATAGCCCTTATCTACAAGCTCTTTGATGTACATTTTGTTATAAATTAACCCGAAGATTATCCAGCACATAATCAACCCAAAAAAAGGTACTGCTATTCCTGTTACGAGGGTACTCGCACCAATTATAGCTGCCCATTTAAAGTCGCCTCTTAGCAGCGCAGGACCTATTCCCATTAGAGCTGTTGTCCACGACAATCCAACAGGGGCAGATTTTATCGTTCCAAAAGTGGGATGGGTTGTCACTTTAAATACTTGAATCCTCATAGATGAATATCTTATAGTGATTTATTAGTAAGCACTCTAATCTATGTAAGTAGGTATAACTTAAGGAGCATTAAAATGGGATTTGCAGAATCTATTACAACCTGTATGGGTAAGTACGCAACATTCGAAGGTCGGGCAACTAGAAGTGAGTTTTGGTGGTTCTATTTGTTCACCTTGCTGTTGGGTTGGGGTGCCAGCATCGTTGGTACTGTGTCTTTTGGTCTTGAAGGAGGACAAATATTACAAGGAGTTGTCAATTTGATATTTCTCTTACCTTTCTTCGCAGTTTCTTGCAGAAGAATGCACGATATTGGTAAAAGCGGTTGGTCTGTGCTCTGGACGCTTACCATAATTGGAATACCAGTGGTAATTTATTGGTGGGCAAAAGATACAGATCACGAACTTGTGGATTCCGAGTCATAATTTGAGATGAATTGAGGTGGAAGGGGGGTGGGAGCATTCACCCCCAACTAAAAAGGTGTTTAGGAACCCCCCGCAATCACGAACCTAGGCAGTTCCAAGTGTAGTGTGTTCATAATGACGGAGTTCATTATTAATTGAGTTCCTAATTAAGTCTGACAATGAATAATTAAGAATCAAACATTCGATAAGAAAGATCAACGTCAGTCGCTTCAGGATAATAACTGTATTTAAACTCTATCTTTCGCATGACACTTACTACACTCTTCTCGGTTAATGGAGATGGTGGAAGTGTGATGTGATGGGTAAAACATTTCTGTTTAAAGAACATCTGATATTCATTTTTTAACTTCATATCTTTATTTAGTATTTTGTAGTGTTCAACGACTACTTTTTTTGAATTAATTTGGTGGGTTAGTGGAGGTATTCGGGTGTTCTTGTGTGGAAAGTGTCTGACAGACGTAAATCAAAATACGAGGATACTTGCCAATACGGTGGGACTTGGAAGAGTAAGAAGAAGTAATCTAATCTTATTGTAATTACGCAATAAATTGTTGTACTATTTTTAGGGTACTGTTCGTGTTTTTTTACAATGTTTAAGTTTATGTATGTCGATACCTCTGTTCATGTCAGAGGTATTTATGTGGATTAAACACCATTTATTACCTATGTAAAAAACTTTAACTTTGCAGATAGGCAATGACGTGAAAGGATGTAACGATGAAAAACGCAACTAAATCGCACGATCACGCAACTTGTAAAACAAAGAATGCTATTTTTACATTCTTGTGTATCTTCTTGATATCTTGTCCACAAATATCTTTTGCCGATACCGAAGAATATATGGATTATGACGATTTTCTTTTTGATGCTGAAACTTTATTGGGAAAAAATTTAAAAGTGCAAGCGCCAATATTTGCTTTTGATATCCCAAGTAAAACAATCAATGTAGACTTCCAACACTTAGCAATAGACGTTTCCCAAATCAACAGGGCGACGCTAAAGGACATAAGTGTATTGTGCGATGGATCCGGAATGAATTGCTATTTGAATGTCGATGGTAAATTAGAAAGACACCCAGACACTTACCCAACCTATTTGATCGCCGCAAACAATACCACTCTTTGGGTTGAAGTTGGATTCGCAGTCTCGGAGGAAGGCATTATGCACATACATGCGAATGAGACTTTCGCCGTAAATCAAATTATTGAAACGACCGGTGGGACGCAAAGTTATGTCTCAGGCAGCACTTGGGTAAATTCGACAGGTACTTTCTCAGTAGCATATGCGAGTGGAATGGCAGAATTCTTTGTTGGTTGGGCATTTAATGCAAAACAAGATTTAGCAATAGAAGAAGCATTGGAAAATTGTAGTAGTCAAATAAGTGGATTAGTTAAATTCTCTGCCAAATGTGAACCTTATGTTTTTGACATTCCTTGGTGGTGATTTTCTGTTCGATAGAACAATGAGTTATTGTTCAAGTGACGCAGGGTGGACAATTAATGCTGATGCTGGCGCTAAAGTTAAGGAACTAGATGACACTAAGGTTGAATGGAATATCATCCAAGATGAGCTTAAAAGTCTTGGGTTGCCTTTTTCAGCACAATTATCACTTGGGTATAAATGGGATCCCAAAGGAACGATTATATACTTATTTTTTCTGCCTGCCTTGATAATTGTTCCGATTTTTTTGGCAGTTGTTGCCTTTAAGGTGCTGGCTCCTGGGCAGTGACACTCTGATCTTACGTGTTGTTTTTCTGCGCCCAAATTCTATGGACTCTAGTCTCGTCTTGTAGTTCAAATAAGAGACCAAGTGCTGATTTTATTATTTTTTGATCTCTCATCAACTCTGCCATTTTGTCACCATTCATGCGATCGAATGATCTTGGTGTATCTAAGACATCTATTTCTAATGCTCTTTTTAGGTCATTAACTACAATTTCATTTTTAGAAGTCTTAACAAGCCATTCATATTCGTTCCAAGTAGGATTTGGAGATACAGCGATGGCGTATATTTTTCGTGCGATCGAGATGACGCTTATTCTTTGTAATGTTTGTCGTTGTTTCATAACTGTATTTATTATATTTTTCTTAGTGCGTTCATTTACTCCTCATACATAATTGCCATATTTCTTTCGCTGTTTCTTAAATTCGAGTGATAATAAGTCTTCGTTATATGTTCAACCCCAGTTCCACAGTCTTTTGCTAATTGAACAATGTTTGCTCCATTGTTTACTCGCTTACTAATTCCATAATGCCTACAACTGTATAGCTCAAGCTTTCTTTGTTTAGCATCTGTAATGCCCACACCCACCAATACATTTCCAAAGTGTGCTGTTAGTGCTCGTCTGTTTTTCCCGTGCCAATGTGTTCCATCATTGAGCGTAAAAACATAGTCTTCGCCTTTAGTGTGCTTACTAATTTGTTTTAGTCTCTCAAAGTATTCGCCACCCCTCGCAACAAACACCCTGTCTTTTCTAACTTTGCTTGTTTCTCCTTCGACAATAATTTCAGCCCATTTGTAGTCGTCTTTTTCATATACTTTTACATTCTTCCATTTCAACCCAAACAACTCACCACTTCTCATCATTGTGTTTGCTTGTATTAGAAACAAATGTCTAAACAACTGTCTTTCAAAAGTCTTATCTTCACCTAACTTATCTGCTTTGATTTGTTTTGCTGAACAATAACTGCGTAGCCACTTACAAATGTTCGCATACTCCTCATCTGTAAATGTTTTGCGCCTCATTGCTTCTGCTTCAGTGCCAACTATTTTTATCGTTGGATGTAAAAACTTCTCTGTGTTGTGCAGTCCTTCGTCATATGCCCACTTACAGAAATGATTGATAGTACTTAACTCATTACGGATTGTTTGATTAGAAGCACCTTTGCCTAAACGGAATTGCTGATAGTCATATATTGTTTTCTTACCAAAAGTATCTAATCGGTGTTCAGAATTTATTGTGGGATATTTTGTAAGCGACTTAATGTGTGTTTTGATAGTGCTAAGCCTTCCTTCAGTAATTCTTTTTGCCAACACATCTTTTGCTCTGTGTTCTAAATACAGCTCAATTGCTTTGTACAAAGTTGGGCTAAACAGACTCTTACCTTCTGTCATTTTCACAAAGGCTACTGCGTGTTCTATTTTTGCTCTTTCTTTTGCTGTTTCAAAGTTCTTCGTTCTTAAACTTTTTTGATGATATTGCCTATGCCCTTCTACTCGCATACGCATTTGCCAATTGCTACCACTATTTGAAGTAGTAAAAATTGTTACCTCGCCATCGCAAAGTGTGTGTTTGTTTTTGTAGAAGCCAGAGTTGTTTTGTGGATTTGTTATTAGTTTTTTATTTTTGAAATCAACTCTCAATATTGCTTGTTCCATTTATCTATTCCTTTTGTTTGATAATTTATTATATCAAGCAAAAGGAAGGCACCATCTTCAAGTAGCAAGTATTTTATACTTGATATACTTATGAAGTGCAATAGTAGCAGAACCTTACAACAATGTTTACAACAAAGACGAAGGAATGCGTCTTTACAACAACTTTACAACAAGGGAAACAGCGTAGGAATGCGGGTTATAGGGCATGTTATTACTCCCACTCAATAGTCGCCGGCGGCTTGCTCGACACATCATAAGTCACTCGTGAAATTTCGGTGATCTCATTGATGATGCGATTGGAGACTTTCTCGAGAAGCTCGTATGGCAAATGCGCCCAGCGCGCTGTCATAAAATCGATGGTCTCAACGGCACGCAGCGCTATCACCCATTCGTAACGGCGCGCGTCACCGACCACACCTACCGATTTAACGGGCAAAAATACCGCAAAGGCCTGGCTGGTTTTGTGGTACCAGCCGCTGTTGTGCAGCTCTTCGATAAAGATGGCATCGGCTTCACGGAGTATATCGGCATACTCTTTTTTCACTTCACCAAGAATGCGAACACCCAGTCCAGGGCCCGGGAAGGGATGTCGATAGACCATGTCGTAGGGCAAGCCTAACTCGACACCAATTTTGCGCACTTCATCTTTAAACAGTTCACGCAGGGGTTCAACCAGTTCCAGCGCCATGTCGTCTGGTAAACCGCCAACATTGTGGTGCGATTTGATCACGTGGGCTTTGCCGGTTTTGGAAGCAGCGGATTCAATTACATCCGGATAGATGGTGCCCTGGGCAAGGAACTTAACATTGTCGATTTTCTGCGACTCTTCATCGAACACTTCGATAAACGTATTGCCGATCACTTTGCGCTTGGCCTCGGGATCACTCACGCCGATCAGTCCACCCAAAAACTTATCCTGGGCATTGGCACGAATCACTTTAACGCCCATGTTTTTGGCGAACATTTCCATCACCATATCGCCTTCGTTCTTACGCAAAAGGCCGTTATCGACAAACACACAGGTCAACTGATCACCAATTGCCTTGTGCAACAGTGCGGCCACTACGGAAGAATCGACACCGCCTGAGAGGCCTAACAGCACATGACTGTCGCCGACCTGCTCGCGAACTCGCTGTATCTGGTCTTCGATAATTGCGGCGGCTGTCCACAGCGGCTGGCAGTCACAGATATCCAGTGCAAAGTGTTTAAAAATACGCTCGCCTTGAAGTGTGTGCGTCACTTCAGGATGGAACTGGATGCCATAAAGTTTGCGTTCTTCATTGGCCATACCAGCAATCGGACATGATGGGGTCGACGCGATCAATTTAAATCCGTCGGGCATGGCAACCACTTTATCGCCATGACTCATCCACACATCCAACAACGACTCACCGCTGCTGCCAATATGGTCTTTAATATCCAGCAGCAGACTGTTCTCCGACTCGACCTTGATCTGTGCATAGCCGAACTCACGCACATTGGAGGTTTCAACCCGACCGGCTAACTGTCCGGCCATAGTTTGCATGCCATAGCAAATACCCAGCACCGGCAGGCCCATATCAAACACCGCTTGAGGCGCACGGGGAGCCTTATCACCATCGGTTACCGACTCTGGTCCACCAGAGAGAATAATGCCGCGTGGATCAAATTCACGGATTTCTTCTTCACTGATATCCCAAGCACGAATTTCGGAGAACACACCAATCTCACGAATACGCCGTGCAATTAACTGGGTGTACTGAGAGCCGAAGTCGAGAATAAGAATTTTTTGCGAGTGTAAATCTGCCATGCTTTAACCCTGTTTAAAACTACAAAGGGCCGCACTTTTACCAGCGCAGCCCTTATTAAAAATTGCCTTACCCCAGCAACCTAAAGACAAAACTTAACGTCCACCAGCTGGGTAGTTGGGTGCCTCTTTGGTGATCTGTACATCGTGCACATGACTCTCACCCATGCCGGCCGATGTCACCCTCACAAACTCAGGCTCTGTGCGCATCTGCTCAATAGTCGTGCAACCGGTATAACCCATGGCTGAACGCAGACCTCCGAGCATCTGGTGGATAATCGCTGATACGGGGCCTTTGTAGGGTACGCGCCCTGCGATTCCCTCTGGCACCAGTTTCTCTGCGCCATCATTCACATCTTGGAAGTAGCGGTCACTGGAGCCTTGATTACGTGACATAGCACCGAGTGAACCCATGCCGCGGTACGACTTGTAAGAACGACCCTGATAAATCTCAATCTCGCCAGGTGCCTCTTCTGTACCGGCCAGCATTGAGCCCATCATCACCGCACTGGCGCCGGCAACAATGGCTTTTGACATATCGCCCGAGTAGCGAATACCACCGTCAGCAATTACCGGTACGCCGGTGCCCTTGAGAGCTTCGACCGCACTGGCAATAGCAGTAATCTGAGGAACACCGATGCCGGTGACAATTCGTGTGGTGCAAATCGAGCCCGGACCAATACCTACTTTTACGCCATCGGCACCAGCATCTGCCAAGGCCTTTGCACCTTCACCAGTGGCAACATTGCCACCGATAACCTGTACTTCCGGATAGTTATCCTTGATCCAGCGCACGCGATTGAGAACATTTTTTGAGTGGCCATGCGCAGTATCGACCACCAGCACATCGACACCCACTTCCACTAGAGCGCGAATGCGATCGTCAGTACCTTCGCCAACACCTACCGATGCGCCCACACGCAGGCGGCCTTGATCATCTTTACAGGCATTGGGGAACTGCTCGGCTTTATCGATATCGGTAACAGTGATCAAGCCCTTGAGTTCAAAGTTATCATTCACTACCAAGACTTTTTCAATTCTGTGCTTGTGGAGCAGCGCGCGAACTTCATCAGGATCTGCACCTTCCTTCACTGTGACGAGTTGATCTTTGGGTGTCATCACTGAGGTGACCAGAGCATCCATATCGGTAGCAAAGCGCACATCGCGGCGGGTGACAATGCCGACCAAGTTGCCGTTTTCAAGAATCGGAACGCCGGAAATGTTATTGGCTACCGTGAGCCTGTGAAGTTCGGCCAGAGTTGCCGAAGACTGAATAGTAAACGGGTTTTTCACCACGCCACTTTCATATTTTTTCACCGCCCAGACTTCTCTCACTTGCTGTTCGATGGTCATACTCTTGTGGACAATACCGATACCACCTTCCTGGGCGATGGCAATTGCCAGGCGAGCTTCCGTAACAGTGTCCATGGCCGCTGAGACCAGTGGGATATTCATGGTTATAGCGCGCGTTAATTGCGATTTCGTCGATACGTCTTTGGCTGTCACCTCGGAGTAACCGGGCACCAGCAGAACGTCGTCAAAGGTTAAAGCTTCGTGAGAAATGCGTAACATGTAGGCGCTTACCTCAAAGAGGGTTTAAAAAAAGTAAGCGGCGCATTATAGGTCAGCGCCTATGATCAGGTAAACAACTATTTATCGTCTCAAATCCGCGTAAAACCTAGGGAAATGGCAATTCGAAAAGATTTTTTATGATTATTTTCTGCGCTTTTCTCTACAATGGTGGACGCAACAGTGCAGGCCACAGTGCACACGATTGTAGACAGCATAGTACAGAGCCAACAACCGGCATCCCGCGACATAGGGCAACACCATGCAGCACGACAGCAGCGAGCGACAGATCTTCAGTATTAGCGAACTAAACAGAACCGTTCGACAACTGCTGGAAACCCACCTTCCCCTACTCTGGGTAGAGGGTGAGATATCCAATTTTGCCCGCCCCGCCTCCGGCCACTGGTACCTGACGTTGAAAGACAGTCAGGCCCAGGTGCGCTGTGCGATGTTTCGCAACAGTAATATGCGCGTCAACTTCAAACCCGCCAATGGCACCCAGGTCTTGGTGCGTTGCCGGGTCGGGCTCTATGAGGGCCGCGGTGACTACCAGCTAATTATTGAACATATGGAGGAAGCTGGATTTGGCGCTCTGCAGCGTCAATTTGAAATGCTCAAGCAGCAACTTGCCAACGAAGGCCTGTTTGCGCCGGAGCACAAGCAGCCAATGCCGACTGCAGTCAAGCATCTCGCCGTCGTCACCTCTCCCACCGGCGCGGCTATCAAAGATATCCTGTCGGTACTAAAACGCCGCTTCCCGTCGATAAAAGTGAGCATATTCCCCACCGCCGTGCAGGGTGAGCAGGCCGCCGGGCAAATTGCCAGCGCCATTGAAAGCGTTAATCAGTTATCGCAATGCGATGCCATGATTGTCGGCCGCGGCGGCGGTTCTCTGGAAGATCTCTGGCCGTTCAACGAAGAGCGCGTCGCCAGAGCAATCCATGCCAGCCGCATTCCGGTGATCAGCGCAGTGGGCCACGAGGTGGACTTCACCATCGCCGACTTTGTCGCCGATCTGCGTGCACCCACTCCCTCAGCCGCAGCGGAACTGATCAGTCCGGATGGTGAAGAGATGCAGAGCCAGTTTATGGGCTTTGAAATACTGCTCGCCGACGCCTTAAAACGCAAAACCACAGAACTGTCCCAGCGCGTTGACAGCCTTAAAAAGCGCCTGCGTCATCCTGGCCACAAGCTACAGGAACAGGCGCAACATCTCGACCACCTGGATATTCGCTTGCGCCGCGCGCTTAACAGCCAACTGCAAACCCAGCGCCAACAAATGGATGCACTGCACAGTAAACTGGCCCGCGTGCATCCTGGCAAAGCAATCGACAGCTACCATCAGCTGCTTGATCGTTACATCAAACAAATGTCACGCAGCGTTAAGCAGCAACTCCAAATCAAACAGAGTCAAACAGCACAAGCCATGCATCTGCTCGACACTGTCAGCCCGCTGAAAACCCTCGGCCGAGGCTACTCGATTATTCGCGATAGTCAGGGCGGTGTGATCAAAACGATTGCCGGTGTCACTCCGGGAGACAGCCTGAAGAGCCAGGTTGCCGATGGTGCAATTTATTTTACCGTCGACAAGACCAGCAATGAGGAATTGCAGTAAGCAGTTTATTGAGAGAAGAACAGGGCGCCAAAGTGCGTGGTGACCCGAGATCTGCACAAACAAACTCATGACCTCAGATAACAAACCAAGTACCCTAGCGCATTAACGTTTTTGTGACTCAAAACCCTATGCCAAAAGAACCCAAGACCAGCGAACCCGTCCGCTTAACCCAATACAGCCACGGTGCCGGTTGCGGCTGCAAAATTGCGCCGAATGTACTGGAAACCTTTCTGCAAACCGATTTTGTCGCACCGCAAGATGCACGCTTGCTGGTCGGCAATAGCACCAAAGACGACGCCGCGGTCTATGACCTCGGTGATGGCACGGGGGTAATTAGCACGACTGATTTCTTTATGCCGATTGTCGACGACCCGTTTGAGTTCGGACGCGTCGCTGCCGCTAATGCGATCAGTGATATCTATGCCATGGGCGGCACGCCGATGATGGCGATTGCGATTCTCGGCTGGCCGATCAACACCCTTTCCGCAGAGGTGGCAAGGCACGTTATCGATGGTGGTCGCCATGCCTGTGGCGAGGCCGGCATTCATCTCGCCGGCGGACATTCAATCGATTCGCCAGAGCCAATTTTTGGGCTTGCGGTCACCGGACGAGTAGCGCTTGAACATCTTAAACAGAACAGCACAGCCAAAGCCGGCAATCAGCTGTTTCTGACCAAGCCGATTGGAGTGGGCATTCTGACGACTGCGGAAAAACAGGGAAAATTACAGCCGGAGCATGCCCGATTAGCGGTTGAGAGCATGATGAAGCTCAATACCATTGGCGCCGAATTGGCCAAACTTGAAGGCGTTACGGCGATCACCGATGTGACTGGCTTTGGTTTACTCGGCCATCTGCTGGAAATCTGTCAGGGCAGTAATCTATCGGCAGTTTTACAATTCGACGAGGTTCCGTTACTCAATAGTGCTGTACTCGATTATCTGGCTCAGGGCTGCGTTCCCGGAGGCAGCAAGCGCAACTGGGACAGCATCCAGCAAAATGTGTCGGGAACCGATCCCCAGAGCCAGGCGCTACTCTGTGACCCGCAAACCAGTGGTGGTTTGCTGGTTGCCGTTGAGCCACAAGTTTCCGATCAGGTACGCGAACTATTGGAGCGAGCCAACTGTTACGCACAACCGATTGGCGAATTGGTCAAGAGCCACGCTGAGTCGGCCATCCGAGTGATCCGTTGAACCTGCCACTGACAAATGACTATCGCCAGCTGCTGCTGAGCGATACACCCATGATCGACGTTCGGGCACCCGTAGAGTTTGCCGGCGGTTCACTACCCAGTGCAGTAAACCTGCCGCTGATGAATAACGACGAACGACACCAAGTCGGCCTGCGCTATAAAAATAACGGCCAGCAATCCGCCATCGAGCTTGGCCATCGACTGGTTAGCGGCGAAACAAAAATGCAGCGCGTTCAACGCTGGTGTGATTTTATGTCAGCCAATGCCGGTGCTGTAATGTATTGCGCCCGAGGCGGATTGCGCTCGCAACTGAGTCAGGAATGGTTGGCTGAGGCTGGCGCTGAGTGCCCCAGGATTGAGGGTGGCTATAAGTCTCTGCGCGGATTTTTGCTCCAGTATCTAATCGACTATTGCGCCAATAACCGCTTCACGATCTTGTCCGGCATGACCGGAACGGGCAAAACCGAGATTATTCACCTGCTGCCAAACGGCGTCGATCTGGAGGGTGCCGCCAATCACAAAGGCTCGAGTTTTGGCCGCCCTCTTGATGAGCAACCGGTACAGATAGATTTTGAAAACCGTATCGCGATTGACCTTCTCAAAGTGTCTGACCAACATCCAGATACTGCAGTAGTTCTGGAAGATGAAAGTCGCAATATCGGCGCGCGCCATCTGCCACACTATTTTGCCGATCAAATGGCTCTGGGTCAGTTTGCTGTCATCGAAATGGATTTTGAGGAGCGTCTGGAACGGCTCTGGCAGGAGTATGTGGTGGAGCGCTATTTAAAAACCATGGCGTTTTTTGGTGCTGACGGTGAACACGAGTTTGCCTGTTATCTTCGTGACAGCTTACTGCGCATTCAGAAGCGTCTTGGCGGTCAACGCACCAAAGAGCTGCTGGCCTCTATGGATAATGCTATTGCCGTGCAACATTCAGACAATTTCGCCAGTCATCGTCACTGGTTATCGGTTATTACCCGAGACTATTACGATCCGATGTACTGCTATCAATTGGAAAAGAAAAAAGACCGAGTGGTATTTAGGGGGTCGCGAGACGCGGTGATAGAGTGGCTTCAACACAGTTAATTGCTGGCATTAAAAACTCAAGCCAGCCACTTGTACAAAACTAACGCATCGACATAACCTTGCTCGGGATGATTGAAAGCCTTCGGTAGTCGACCGACGATATCAAATCCCAGTTTCTGCCACAGTCGCACGGCGCCCTCATTGCTGGATGCGACGAAATTAAACTGCATCGCCTGATAACCTAACTCCACTGCAACCTGCTGAGAGTGCTCACACATTGCAGCCGCCAAACCACGTCCACGGGCCGCATGACTCACCATATACCCACAGTTACAGACGTGAGCACCGGGGCCCGCATGGTTGGTTTTGATGTAATAGGTGCCGAGAATTTGGCCCTGCTGCTCGATAACATAAGTCCTGGCGGGGGCTGTCATCCATACCTGATATGCATCCTGCCGACTAATGGTCTGACTGTAAGCATAGGTATCGCCGGCTGCTGCTATCTGTTCGAAAATCGGCCAGATAGCAGCAAAGTCGCTTTCGTCAGCTTGGCGTATAGACATTAACGAGGCTGCATTCTCACCGCACCATCGAGTCGCACGGTCTCACCATTGAGATAGCTATTTTCCACCATATGCACAACCAACTGACCAAACTCTGAGGGCTCACCAAGGCGCTTGGGAAAGGGAATGCCAGACACAATACCGTCCTGTACCTGCTGAGGCGCACTGAGCAACAATGGCGTTGCCATTACCCCCGGAGCAATTGTGTTACAACGGATACCGACGCTCGATAAATCCCGCGCCATCGGCAGAGTCATCCCGACAATGCCACCCTTGGTAGCAGAGTAGGCAACCTGACCCATCTGGCCATCGAAGGCAGCAATGGACGCAGTGTTAATAATCACCCCGCGCTCGGCTTTCTGATCCGGCTCGTTGCGTGCCATCGCAGCTGCAGCACAGCGGGAAACATTAAAGGTACCGATAAGGTTAACTTCGATCACCTTGCGATAGAGATCAAGATCGTGGGGGTTGCCATCGCGATCAAGGGTTTTGGCTGCAATACCAATTCCTGCACAATTCACACAGATATCGACACGACCTAAATCCGCTAAAATCTTTTCAAACGCTGCCTCGACATCAGAACCACTAGAGACATCGAGCTGCACAAAGCTTGCGTTGGCTGCACCAAGCTCTTCCACCGCTTTGGCGCCTGCCTCGGCGTTCATATCCACAATCACTACTTTAGCGCCACCATTGACCAGCTTCTCTGCCGCCGCGCGACCTAGGCCCGATGCTGCACCTGTTACCACGGCAACTTTATTACTTAACTCCACAATTCACCTCATTAGTTTTTCTATTTTAATTCTTGGACTAACACAAAGGGGGGAATAACCAGCGCCCAAAGTAGTTGATTTTTTGCGTACCAATCGAGGGCTTGCTGATCGCTGACGGGTGATAAGCTGCCATCAGATATCCACGCTTTAACCTGACTAGCCTCATCGCGGTGTAACGCTATAGCAACAGCAATCAGATCGCGCCCTGACACCACCTTCAACACATTGCCCGACGCATAATGTTTTTGCAGCTCATGCCAGCCAATTTTTGCCGTTTCAGAGTTTAGCCGAGAGATCAGCTCTTGTTGGTCAGTAGCCATTGAGTCCATAGCCTGAAGTTGGGTCAACCCATCCAGTGACAAAAATTACGCAACAACTGCAGCCCGGCGTCGGCGCTTTTTTCCGGATGGAATTGCACGGCAAATAAATTGTTATGACTGAGCGCGGCAGCAAAGCGGTGGCCGTAATCACAACGTCCAGCAACGACGTCAGCCTCAGAGGGCTCGACATAATAGCTGTGCACAAAATAAAACCGGCTGTTCTGCTCGATGCCCTGCCACAGAGGGTGGTCGATCGTTTGCTCAACATTGTTCCAGCCCATATGCGGAACTTTAAGCTTAACACCCTGATCGTCGAGCAGCTGATCACCAAAAAATTTCACCTGACCCGGCACCAGACCAAGACAGTCAACACCGCCGTTCTCTTCACTGTGTTCAAGCAACGCCTGCATGCCGACACAAATCGCCAGTACCGGTTTGGTTTTCATTGCCTGATTGACTACATCGCCAACATTGAGGCGGTTAATTTCGCCCATGCAGTCCCGGATAGCGCCAACCCCGGGAAACACGACGCGGTCAGCGTCCTCAACCACATTAGAATCGGCGGTAATCGAGACTTTTGCGCCCGGGCAGACGTGCTCGAGCGCTTTGGCCACAGAATGCAAATTGCCCATTCCGTAGTCAATCACGGCGATGTGGCTGCGAAAATCACTCATAAGCTAACGACTAAATTTAGTAACAATCAAAAGAGAGGGTACGCCTACAACGTACCCTTAGTAGAAGGCATAACTCCGGCCATACGTTGATCGGCAGAGGCCGCCATACGCAGAGCACGACCAAAGGCCTTGAATATGGTTTCAACCTGGTGGTGGGCATTTGCACCGCGCAGGTTATCGATATGCAGACTGACCAGCGCGTGATTGACGAAACCCTGAAAGAACTCACGGGTGAGATCTACATCAAAACTGCCAACATGACTGCGCACGAAATCCGCTTTCATAATCAGTCCCGGACGCCCTGAAAAATCCATCACCACGCGGGACAATGCCTCATCCAGTGGCACATAGGCATGACCATAGCGCGTGAGACCTTTTTTATCGCCAATCGCTTCGGCAATTGCCATACCCAGCGTAATACCGATATCTTCGACCGTGTGGTGATCATCGATCTCAGTATCGCCCGTGGCCTGAATATCCAGATCGACCAAGCCATGGCGCGCGATCTGATCGAGCATGTGATTCAGGAAAGGGACCGGCGTATTAAGGTTTGCAACACCCGTTCCATCCAGATTAACGCTGACGGTAATCTGAGACTCCAGGGTGTTACGTGTCACTGTCGCGGTACGATCAGCCATGATTTTCTCCAGCATCAGCCATTTTCAGGGCGCCATTATAACCGCAAACCAAATGTATTTTCGAAACAATTACCTGTTAAACTCTTCCCCATGAAAGGGTCTATAAAAAACTACAAGTGGCTGTTGGCAATCGTTCTGGCGGTCACCTTTGCACTGGGTTCGGTCATCGCATCGGCACACAGCCATGTCGAGCACCCGAGTAGCCTTTGCAGTATTTGCCTGCTGCAACCCACAGCCCTGACTTCCTCCACTGATAACAGCATTGTCACGGTTGTTCCCAAAACTGTTACTAACTTATTGAGCCATATCGAGGCTCCCCGCTCGTTAGTCTTTTCAAATCAGTCAGCCAGAGCACCCCCCACTTACCTGTAAATAGTCGCAAACAACTTCGACAATCTAATTTCTTACAGGTGAAATAATGAAGATTCAACAGTCTATTGTGATTGCCGTTTCGGCGATCCTAACGTCCGCGGTTCTGGCCAATGACCACAACGAGCTTGAAGAGGTAGTCGTTACTGCCTCTCCACATCAGAAATCCGCTCAAGAGATCGCAGGTTCATTCAATTTAATTGCAGATGAAGAACTGCAGCGCGAAGCAGCCGCCACTCTTGGCGATACGCTGCAAAATCAGGTGGGTATATCATCCAGTTCGTTTGGCACCGGCGTTGGCAATCCGGTAATTCGGGGTCTCAGCGGTAAGCGTGTTGAGATTTTGCAGAATAGCAGCTCAGTGGGTGATGCCTCAGATATCAGCCCTGATCACGCGGTAGCAAGTGAAGCACTACTGGCAGAGCGCATTGAAATATTGCGTGGACCGGCGACTTTGCGCTTTGGTCCAGGCGCCATTGGCGGTGTCGTCAATGTGATCGACAACCGAATCCACAGCACCCCTTTTGAAGGCATAGCTGGAGCACTCGAGACGCGTTATTCCAGTAATGGTGACGCCACCGCAGTTGTCGGTCGCCTGGACGCCGGTTTCAACAAGTTTAACCTGCATGCCGACGCAGTCCGTCGCGACAACAATGTTATCTCAATTCCCGGCGCAGCCCATGCTGACGAGCCCGACGCAGGCAGCGAGCACATTCTCGAAAACAGTAATGCTGAGGCGGAGTCATTTTCAACGGGCCTGTCATGGATTGGGGACGACTGGGTGATCGGCTACAGTTTCAGCCAGCTAAACAATAACTACGGCTTGCCACCAGAGAGCCACGATCACGACCTTGACGGACACAGCGAAGAGCCGGAATCAGAAACGTTTGTGCGCATTGATATGCAGCAAAACAGCCATCAAGCAAAACTGCTGCTCACCAATCTCGGCAGTATCTTTGAGCAGCTGGATATCGATCTCGGCTACACCGACTACCAACACAGTGAACTGGAGCTACAGACGGGCAGCGTCGATATCGGCTCGCTAATTGAGTCCGTCAGCCATGACCTGCGCGCAGAACTGACCCATGGCGACTATGCCGGCTGGCGTGGAGCATGGGGGTTTCAGGCCAGCAATAGAGATTTCGGCTCCAGTGGTGACGAGGTCTATATCCCGCCTTCATCCACTCAACGCCGAGGTTTTTATTGGCTCGAAGAGACGGCACTGCCTTTGGGCACACTGGAACTGGGCGCACGATACGATCAACAGACAATTTCCACGACAACCAATTCCATTGGACATGACAGCCTCAATATCGGTGGCAGCTGGATGGTTGATCTCAACACCGGCCAACGTATCAGCCTAATTCTCTCCCATAGCGAGCGGGCCCCGGCAGCAGAGGAACTGCTTACTGACGGTGAGCACATTGCCACAAACAGTTATGAGATTGGTGACCCCACGCTGCAAACCGAGACCGCCAACAGTGTCGAAGTCAGCTGGGTTTTTCAGGATAACAGTCGATTTAATGCGCGAGTGAGTGGTTACTACAACCGATTTAATCGCTATATTTATGAGCAGGATAACAATCTCTCCTACAGCGTAAAATTGGCCGCCGCCGGTTTACAGGGGCTCGCAAGCTGCTCAGCCGATCTGGTCGATTTTGATAACAGCACAGAGAATTTGGCCGAAGCGGTAAGCTGCTTTAGCTATCAGCAGCGCGATGCCAGCTTTACCGGCATTGAGTTTGAAAGTGGCTGGAGCCTGTCCGACACTCAGCGCCTCGAACTACAGGGCGATCTGGTGCGCGGGCGTTTTAACAGCGGCAGTGACAGAGATATCCCACGACTGCCACCCGCCAGATTGCGGCTCAGCTGGATCTATGAAAGTGACGTCTGGCGTGGCGATATCAACTTAACCCACGCCATGGCACAGACTCGAGCAGGCGAAAACCAGCAGCAAACCGCAGGCTATAATAGAGTGGATGCGTCGCTGTCCTATCAGCTGGATAGCGTGTCGGTAATTCTCAAGGGCCAGAATTTGTTCGACCAAACAATTCGCAATGCCATCTCGTTCCTGCGTGATATTGCACCCGAGGCGGGACGCAACTTGACCCTTGCGGTAAGATATCAATTTTGAGTAATACCACTCCTGTGCCCGCCTCGTCAGGCATAGGTTAGAAGAGGTGACTGTGAGCAACGTAATAAAAGGATTTCTGACACTGGTGGTTTCAGTGCTGACATTGTTTGTGCTGGGTATCTTTTACCTGACCATGACTGTAAACCCTAATGATTTTAAACCGGAGATCAAATCGGCAGCTGCCAGCCAGGGGGTCGAGCTGTCACTTGATGGCGATATCGGCTGGCAGTTTTTCCCTCAGATCGGCATTGTTGTAACCCAGGTTGAGTTCATCTACAGCCCTGTAGCATCAGGCAAAATTGGTCAATTAGGACTGTCCGTGAGCTGGAGTGAACTGTTTGATATCGACCTTTCATCCAACCGCCTGCCAGTGGGTTCAATTGAGATCAACAATGCTACGCTGCAGCTTGCCGAGCTGGCTCCCAATACCCCTCCAATTCAACTCAAAAAGGTCAATGCCTCGATCAAAAACCTCTCAACCAACGGACGCCGTTTTCCACTGAGTGCGTCCGCTGAGATATTTAATGACATTGCTGTCGCCATCGATGCCAAGGTCGAGATCGACGTGGATACAGGTTCGACGCAGCCGATAATTAACAAAATGGTTGTCAGCGATCTATACAGCTCAGTTGATAATCTGCAGGTAACAGGGCAATTTAGCGCGCAAAACAACTTCGCCACCGCTCAGGGAAAACTTCAGAGCAATCATTTTGATCTCAAACAATTGCTCAACAAAGTGGGCAAGACGTTCCCTGAAATACAGCTATCGAAAATGGTTGGCAACCAGGCACTAACCGATATCAGTTGGAAGAGCGATTTTAATGCCAACAGCAGCGGCTTTTCGGTAATCAACACACAACTAAATATCGACAATCAGCCGCTCACTGTTACAAGTAAAATTGACCACAGCATCAACAATCTAATGTTGCGTGTTGATGGCAAACAGTTCGATCTGAGCAACTATATGTCTGCCGAAAGCAGTACTCAGCAGAATGGCGCCCTGTTTGCACCGCTGGCACTGCCCTTCGCACTTTGGCTAGGACAAAGTCAGATGGAGCTATCGCTGGATAAACTGGTCATGCCCGATTTTGATGTCGACCATCTCTATATCAACTTGTTTGGCAACCAGAGCGTTCTTCAGATGAGCTCTTTTAATGCCGATATTTTTGATGGTCAGGTCAACGCCACCGGACGCTTGGATATGCGGCCCAAAACACCAACCTTTAAACTGCAAACTTCCGTATCGAATATAGCGCTTCAGAGTGCGCTTAGCACGCTGGCCGAAAGCGACGATATCAGTGGCCAGCTAAATCTGGAGATGACCATCGAGGGCGCCGGCAATAACGGTGCAGAAATCATGGATGCGCTCAGAGGCGGGGGCCAGCTATCTATTGCCAGCCCTCAATACAACGCTATCAATGCTGAGCAATTATTCTGTGATACTGCAGCCCTGTTTGGCAGTGACGGCAAAAAAAGCGACTGGGCTGAAGGAACACAATTTGACACCCTCAGCGGGCGCTTCAGTTTTGATGATGGCAAATTATTGATTCAAGATCTGAAAACCGCAGCCGGCAATATCGCTATCACATCACAGGGAACCGTGCGGCTGGCCGAACAGCGTTTTGCCATCAACGCCAATGCCCGAGTAAACGGCAGCAGCACCAGTGCATCTGGTTGTTCGGTTAACAAGCGCCTGCAAAATCGAAGCCTGCCCTTTATCTGCAGTGGCAGCTTTGCAGAGAATGGCAAAACCAACTGCAAACCGGATGATAATCTGATCAAGGATATGCTCAAGAACAGTGTTTATGAAAAGCTCGGCGAGAAAATATTTAAGACACCCGTAACCACTGACGATGGCCAAACAAACAGCGACCCATTAAAAAGTCTGTTTAAAGGCATTCTCAACAAAAACCTGAAATAAAATAACAGGCTTTTAATCTATGCATCCGGCGCAGTTTCAAAAAGCCGTACTCGACTGGTTCGACCAGTTCGGCCGCACCAACCTGCCCTGGCAGCAGAATATAGACGCCTACCCAGTGTGGGTCTCGGAAATCATGCTGCAGCAGACTCAAGTGAACACAGTGATCCCCTACTTTGAACACTTTATGCAAAGCTTCCCGACTGTGGATGACCTTGCGCGAGCAGCGTTGGATGATGTGCTCCATCACTGGACGGGACTGGGCTATTACGCTCGCGCGCGCAATCTGCACAAAACTGCGCAGCTCGTGGTGGAGCAATATGGCGGTCATTTCCCCGAAAGCGTGGCACTCCTTAGCGAGCTCCCCGGCATCGGCCGCTCGACTGCCGGCGCCATCAGCTCTATCGCATTTAAAAATCAGGCCACCATTCTCGATGGCAACGTCAAGCGCGTGTTGGCCCGCTTCAGTGCCACCGAAGGCTGGCCGGGAAAACGAGACGTGGTTGAAAAACTCTGGTTGATCGCTGAAACCTACACCCCGCATCAACGCATTGCCGATTACACTCAGGCAATGATGGATCTCGGTGCGACGCTCTGCACACGCTCATCACCCAACTGCGAACAGTGTCCGCTGGCATCAGACTGCATCGCCTTCCAGCAGGGAAATCCGCGGGATTATCCGGGCAAAAAACCGAAGAAAAAGCTTCCAGTCAAAAGCGCTTTTTTCTTGATGCTGAAAAATAGCCGGGGTGAGTTACTACTGGAGCAAAACCCACCCACGGGACTCTGGGGCGGACTCTGGGTTCCGCCGCGTTGCGAAACCGAAGAACAGCTAGATGAGTTGTGTCTGAAACTCGGTGCAGACGTTCACAGCCAAATAATCATGGCCCCACAACGGCATACTTTTAGTCATTTCCATCTCGACTACCGACCGGTGCAGGCACATACGTCAGGCACAGGGCTATCACCCAACCAAATTGCCGAGGGCTCAAATCATGTCTGGTATAACCCACAGAAACCACTATCATTGGGGTTGCCTGCGCCAATCAAAGCGCTGCTTTCAAATATCATCTAGAGGTCTTTTATGCCCCGCACTGTATTTTGCCGCAAGCTCCAACAAGAACTTCCCGGACTGGAGCAACCACCTTTCCCGGGCCCGGCCGGCGAAGATATTTTTAACCATGTTTCCAAGCAGGCATGGGCAGAGTGGATGGCTCATCAAACCACCCTGATAAATGAAATGCGACTTAATATGATGGATCTGACCGCTCGTACATACCTCTCGGAACAGCGTGAAAAATTCTTTGCCGGCGAGGAAGTCGATCAGGCTGAAGGATACGTGCCTCCTGCCGAATAATCCCTTGACGAACTGCAACTCAGACGCTTTAATACGCGCCTCTCGCGATATGAGTCAGTCTACATTGCGACGCCCGGTTAGCTCAGTTGGTAGAGCAGAGGATTGAAAATCCTCGTGTCCTTGGTTCGATTCCGAGACCGGGCACCATAATCTAAAAGCCTCAGCGCAAGCTGGGGCTTTTTGGTTTTTATAAGACAGTCATCGAACGGTTAGATTGGTTCGCACTAACGTGCTCAGGGTTGCACCCCGCCTTCGCCAGCGAAGGCGCCCAAAGACGCTGCGCGTCGTTGTCCGAGACCGGGCATTTATGCCCTAGCGGTACCATAATCTAAAAGCCTCAGCGCAAGCTGGGGCTTTTTGGTTTTTATAAGACAATCATCGAACGGTTAGATTGGCTCGCACTAATGTGCTCTCTTCACCAAGCGAGGCCGGAGTAAAGAGCTCCCTGTGCCGAGCTGGGCACAATACCAAGACCCTAATTGTTTAGCTGTTCCATCTGCTTGATTGATGAAACGGAAAGATTGAGATCTTTCAGCAAGCCATTATCAATACTGTATATCCAGGCATGCACGGAGAGATCCGCACCGTTGTTCCAGGCATTTTGCACCACGCTGGAATTACACACATTGGCCGCCTGTTCGAGAACATTTAGCTCACAGAGTCGGTCTAGCCGCGCGTGTTCATCCAACTGTTCAAGTTCTGCGGCGTGAAAACGGCCGACGTCTTTAATATGGCGCAACCAGTTATCGATCATCCCATGATCCTCTTCTTCCATGGAGGCCTTCACTCCGCCGCAGCCATAGTGTCCGCAGACAACAATATGCTTAACTTTCAAATAGTCCACCGCGAACTGAATAACAGAGAGGCAGTTAAGGTCCGTGTGAACGACCACATTGGCAATATTACGGTGAACAAACACTTCGCCAGGCGGAAGCGCGACAATCTGATTGGCCGGAACCCTGCTGTCTGAGCAGCCAATCCAGAGATATTCCGGCGCTTGCTGTTTCGAGAGCTCGGTGAAAAACCCAGGATTTTTCTCTTTGATCTCATCAGCCCACTGAATATTTCTTTCAAACAGGTGTGTTAGTTTGTTCACGAAGGAATTTCCTCTTTATGGATGCCACAAACGGCGACTCATTTGGCAGCATTTTACAGCAAGTTGACGAAAATGGAGACGGTGATTAATGATCCAATCGTGTTGGCTGGTCTCACTCCTGCCCGTCTGGATTATGGTTTATCCCTGAATCAACTGCCGTACCCGACCCGAGTAGAACACCAATCCAGCGCGTTTCGTCCTGCGTTTCAAGCGCAATTTTGATCATAATCGTCAGCGGTATTGACAGCAGCATGCCGACCGGGCCCAACACCCAGCCCCACAGTACTAATGAGACGAAGACTACCAGAGGAGACAAATTCAAACCCTTGCCCATCCAGCGCGGCTCGACCGCATTGCCCATAACCAGATTAACGACGACAAACCCTGCGAGAGTGAGGCCAGCAGGAAATACGCCCAGTTGCACTGTGGCCAATAAAACAGCTGGGACGGCGGCAATAAACGAACCCACAGTCGGGACGTAGTTAAGTAAAAAAGCGACCAACCCCCAGAGCACGGCATAATCGACACCGAGTATGGTTAGCCAGATAAAGATTAACAGGCCAGTAAGCAGGCTGATCGCGGTTTTAATCGCGAGGTAACTGTGCACGCTATCCGAGAATTTAGCCAACCACTCTTCAGACACCTCTTTACCGCGCGCTTGCCGGAGCTTTTCGCCAAAACCAATATTCTCTGCGAGGATAAATATAACCGTCAGCAGAATCATCACCGCATTGGTCATTACGCTGCCAAAGGATGCCAATGTGCTGCCGGCAAAAGACATCGCCACACCGGGATCAAAACTACTCTGCCACTGCTTTGGGTCGATATCGATACCGCGCGCGCTCAACCATGCCTGAAAATTTTGGCTCATTGCCGATAATTTGACCGAGTACTCGGGAATATCTTTACGGAAATCGTCTACCGACGAACCAATCACAGCGGAGAGCATCAACCCAACCAGTAGAATCAGCATCACGATCATCAGGATCGCGACACCACCGGGAATGCCGCGATCCTTTAACCAACCCAGCAACGGCGATACGATCATGGCAATAAATACTGCCAACAGGAATGGAACCAGAAGTTCGCCTGCCATTTTCAGGCCGGTTACGACAATCACAAAAGCCGCAGCAACCACTAAAAAACGGGCAATGGGGGACGTTTTCTCAATCATAGTGGTGCTCCTGTTGGTGCGATAATTCATTGTCGAGACGCTGCAATAACAGGCTTAACTCTGCGCGCCCTGTACTTGAGAAACAGACCAGTCCATCGGACGAGGTCATTTCGCGCTCGGCTAACATAGCACATTGCTGGCGAATATCATCTAACGCGGGATTATGGCGAATTGGCATACCAATAAAGACATCCCAGTCACTCTCAGTTGCCTGCCCGGCCAAAACCAGTTCAAGAAGGGTCTGCACATTAACCGCTTCGACGCGATAGACCGGCAGACCCACATAGCGAAAGACCATTAACGCAAGCATTATCAGCACAAAGGTCAGTGACAGGGTAATCAAAAAATTCATGCTTTCAGCTTATACAAATAGCCTGCCTTGACAACCCCCTGGATCGCTTAAAACTGATCCGGATACTTGCCTTGATAACGGCGATAAAACGCCTGCAGAGTGGCGATGTCGGCATCATAGTCGCCGGTCGGTTGAAACAATTGATCTAGCACAATACGCTTGCCGGGGAAGTCCAGGCCAACCAGAAAAATTTTGCAGTCAATCGCCTCGGCGATACGCAAAAACCCGGTTTTCCACTTCTCGACCTTTTTACGTGTGCCTTCTGGTGCGAGGCCGATAACAATACCTTTGTCCTGCTCGACCAGTCGCGCAACATTGTCGACAATAGATTCTGGCTGGCCGCGGTTAACCGGGATACCGCCAAGCCAGTCCATAAACCAGCGCACGCCAGGTTTGAAAATCGTGTGCTTGCCAAGCCAGCGGAGCTTTAGATTAAGTGCCAAAATTGCCGCCATGGCGAGAACAAAATCCCAGTTAGAGGTATGCGGTGCGCCGATAATCAGGATCCGCTCATGACTGGGAATCTCGCCTACCACGCGCCAGCCCATAATCCGTAAAATAGTGCGACCAAATTTTTGCGCCAAAACCGAGCGTTTGGCGCGCAGATGCACAGGTGTCATCTCTTCACTGGCAATTACTGTTTTACTGTTCATGGCCACCCTTCTCTGAATATTCTATTTTTTACGGTTGTTAAAATGCAGGTTATTACTCTCAAGCGCGGATTAATTCGCGCTGATATTAATTAGTGTTCTCGCGTTGCTCGGAACTCAATTTCCGGATGACGCTCTTCAGTCAACGACAAATTCACGCGGGTTGGTGCCAGATAGGTTAAATGGTTACCGCCATCGAGAGCCAGATTATCCATCGCTTTATTTTTAAATGATTCCAACTTTTTGCTGTCACTGCTATCGGTCCAGCGTGCCGAGTGCACATTAACTGATTCATAGACCGCTTCAACGCCATATTCTTCGCGCAACCTGTACGCTACAACATCAAACTGTAACTGGCCCACTGCACCGACAATAATATCGTTGTTGCGGAACGGAAAAAATACTTGGGTGCTGCCCTCTTCCGACAACTGACGAATACCGTTTTGCAGCTGTTTGGCCCTAAGAGGGTCTTTCAAACGAATACGTTTAAACAGTTCCGGTGCAAAGTGAGGAATGCCACTGAACTTCAGGTCTTCACCCTCGGTAAAGGCATCGCCAATCTGAATCGAGCCGTGGTTGTGCAAGCCAATAATATCGCCGGCCTGAGCTTCCTCCAGCGAGACGCGCTCGCCCGCCTTGAAACTGAATGCGTCGGCAATCCGCACCGACTTGCCCGTGCGCACATGTTTCATCTTCATGCCCTTGGTGTACTTGCCCGAGCAGATCCGCAAGAAGGCTATGCGGTCGCGATGCTTGGGGTCCATATTGGCCTGAATCTTAAACACAAAGCCGCTAAAGGCTTTTTCTTCGGCGACCACTTCACGTTTGTCGCTTGCCCGTGGCTGAGGTGACGGCGCCCAGCGCACAAAGTCGTCGAGCATTTCACGGACACCAAAGTTTCCAAGCGCGGTGCCAAAAAATACCGGCGCCATGCGACCGGCCAAAAATTCTTCCTTATCAAACAATGTGGTCGCACCCTTGACCAGTTCCAGCTCGTCGAGCACATCATCAGCATAATCGCCGAGTGCCTCGCGGGCTTCGGCAGAGTCGAGCCCTTTAATCTGAATATCATCCATCAGGGTGTGGCCCTTGCCCTGGACATAGACATGGATCGTGTCGGTGTAAAGATTGTAGACCCCGCGAAACCCACGGCCCATGCCGATTGGCCAGTTAATCGGCGCGGCCTTAATCTTTAACACGCTCTCGATCTCGTCAAGCAGCTCAATCGGGTCGCGAATCTCACGATCCATCTTGTTGACGAAGGCAAAAATGGGCGTGTCCCGCAGACGACAGACATCCATCAATTTAATGGTGCGGTCTTCCACACCCTTGGCACCATCGATCACCATCAGCGACGAGTCCACCGCAGTGAGGGTGCGATAAGTATCTTCAGAAAAGTCCTCGTGTCCTGGCGTGTCGAGCAGATTGACCATGCAGTCGTGATAGGGAAACTGCATAACCGAGGAAGTCACCGAAATACCGCGTTCCTTCTCCATCGCCATCCAGTCTGAGGTGGCATGGCGATCACTCTTGCGACCCTTTACGGTACCCGCCACCTGAATCAGGTTGCCGAGCAGCAGCAGTTTTTCGGTGATCGTGGTCTTGCCCGCATCTGGGTGCGAAATAATTGCAAAGGTGCGGCGCTGAACTGATGAATCGGTCATTGGATTTATTTAGTGGCCAGTAAAAGGCGCGCATTATACGTGCAAAAAGCGCGTTTCAGCTAATATCAACCATGCAAAATAGCGTTTCTAAATCACTGCAGCAAATCCTCTGGCCCGACTCTACCGTAACTAGTCGCACTAACATCCATAGACCGTATCAGTCGGATAGTATTTGTCCATCTGCAACGGTTGCAGTATCGTCTCAGCTTTCGCGCAACCACCACTTTCAGGAGCATTCAATGAAATATCAGGGCCAAACCGACTACGATCACAAAGGGCCTTCACCACGCAGTGGTGTGTTGCTGTGTAATCTGGGTACGCCGGATGCGCCAAAGACTGCCGAGTTGCGCCGTTACCTGAAAGAGTTTTTAAGTGATCCGCGGGTTGTCGAGGTGCCACGTTTGCTTTGGTGGTTGATTCTCAATCTGATTATTTTGCGCATTCGCCCAAGACGATCGGCGAAACTCTACGCCAGCGTCTGGTCTGAGGGGGGTTCGCCACTCATGGTGCACTGCAAGGCGCAGGCTGCTGGGGTGAAAAAGATTCTTGATGAAAAGTTTAACGATGATGTGCCGGTTGCGCTCGGCATGCGTTACGGCAATCCGTCAATGGCGTCAGCGATCGCAGAACTGACCGCACAGAATGTGCGCAATATTACCGTGCTGCCGCTCTACCCTCAATATTCCGGTGCCACTACCGGCTCAACCTTCGATGCGGTAGCACAGACGTTTAGTAAAACCCGCTGGGTGCCAGAGCTACATTTTATTGGCGGTTATCAGCAGTCGGAGGCCTATATAGATGCTCTGTGTGAGACGATTCGCCAGCAGTTTGCCGAATATGGCGAGCCGGACAAGCTGATTTTTTCCTATCATGGTACGCCACAGAGCTATCTCGCCAAGGGTGATCCCTACCACTGCTTCTGCCATCAAACCACGCGCTTGGTGCGCGAGCGCATGGGGCTCGATGAAAATAAAATCATGACCACCTTCCAATCGCGCTTCGGTCGCGAGCCCTGGTTGCAACCCTACACCGACAAAACCATGGAAGCGCTGCCTGAGGAAGGCGTGAAACATGTCGCAGTCATCTGTCCGGGCTTTTCATCAGACTGCCTCGAGACTATCGAAGAGATCAATATGGAAGCTCGCGAACTCTTTATTGAAGCAGGTGGTGAAACCTTCCACTACATCCCCTGCTTAAATGATAACCAGGCACATATTGAAGCGCTGGCGGAGATTGCTAGCCGACATCTGTAAAACGATCTGGTTCAACATGGGCTAACCACTGTTCCAGCACCTCAGAACAAGAGCCACCTACTTTGGCTGTGGCCAGCTCATCTCCTCGGGTTTTGCCATTATTTATGATAACTATCGGCTTGTCTTGCGCCTGCGCCCAGAGACAGAACCGATAGCCTGAGTAAGTCATAAGCGATGAGCCGACAACTAACAGCCCTGTTGCAGCCTGCATGGCTGTCTCCGCCTGTTCGGCGCGAACAGTCGGGATTGAGTCCCCATAAAACACTGCATCAGGCTTGAGAATACCACCGCAATGCTCGCAATCTGGGACCCGCATAGTCGAGTGATCAAGGTCATCGACATCCGCATCGCCATCTGGGGCAATTACTCCCGCGAGCCGCGCGAAACCGGGGTTATGCTTCTCTAGCCAAACCTGCAGTGGTGCTCTTGGCAATCGAAGCCTGCAACTCAGACAGGACACACTGTCTACTCGACCATGCAGATCGATGACATCACGACTGCCGGCTCGTTGATGCAAGCCATCAACATTTTGCGTCACCAGATGGGACACCCTGTTCAACGACGCTAAGCGAACCAGGGCCAGATGGGCGGCGTTCGGCTGCGCATCGCTCATGAATCGCCAGCCCACCATATTGCGCGCCCAGAATCTCTGTCTTGCTTGATGATTACCAACAAACTCCTGATGTGTGACCGGTGGTTTACGTTGCCACTCACCACGCTGATTGCGATAGGTCGGTACGCCAGATTCGGCGCTGACGCCGGCGCCAGTGAGCGCTAACCAGCCAATTTGAGCAGTGAGCAATGAGATAACAGTTTGCAATGGTAAACCCTATAAATTAAGTGGCTTCGGTAGTCTGTGAAAGTCAGGTTTTTTAGTAAGCAATACGTATAATAGCGGCTTCAGATTAGATTGAAGCTCCAGACCAAACTCTATGGATATAAAACACTACATGCAAACGGTGGGCAGTCAGGCTCGGGATGCGTCTCGGGTGATTGCGGCTGCCGATACAGCATTAAAAAACAGCGCTCTGCTGGCCATCGCCAAGGCACTGAACAGCAACCTCGATGAGCTTCTGCGAGCCAATGCCATGGACATGCAAAATGGTCGTAACAACGGGCTCGAAGCGGCGCTGCTCGATCGTCTTGAGCTCAACCCTGAGCGCATCGCCGCAATGATCGAAGGCCTGCATCAGGTCGCCGACCTGCCTGACCCTGTCGGCGATATCACCGAACTGCAAGATCGCCCAAGCGGCATCAAACTTGGCAAGATGCGCGTACCACTGGGTGTGGTGGGCATTATTTACGAGTCGCGGCCAAATGTGACAGTGGATGCCGCCAGCCTGTGCCTGAAGTCGGGCAATGCAACCATTCTGCGCGGTGGCAGTGAAGCGATTCACTCAAATCAGGCAATTGCTGCCTGCATCAGCCGTGGGCTGGCCGCTGTAGGCCTGCCTGAAACCGTGGTGCAGGTAGTCAACACCACCGATCGCGCTGCGGTTGGCGAGCTGATTACCATGACCGACTATGTTGATGTGATTGTTCCACGCGGCGGTAAAAGCCTGATTGAACGTATCAGCAGCGAAGCCCGTGTGCCAGTGATCAAACATCTGGATGGCAACTGTCATGTCTATATTGATGACCAGGCCGACAAGCAAAAAGCCCTGGCAATCGCCATTAACGCCAAAACCCATCGCTACGGAGTGTGCAATGCCATGGAGTCGCTGTTAGTCGCAGAGTCCATTGCCGATCAGGTTTTGCCTGAACTAGCTGCGGCCTATGCAGACAAAGATGTGGAGTTGCGCGGTTGCGAAAAAACCTGTGCGTTGATCGATACCGCAATTCCGGCCACCGAACAGGACTGGGCAGAAGAATATCTGGCGCCGGTGTTATCAATCAAAATTGTCGCAGGGCTGGATGAGGCGATCGCCCATATTAATCACTATAGCTCGCACCATACCGATGCGATTATCACTGAAGACAGTGAACGTGCGGCACGTTTTATGCGCCAGGTCGACTCCAGCTCGGTGATGGTCAACGCATCAACGCGCTTTGCCGATGGCTTCGAATATGGCCTCGGTGCCGAAATCGGGATCTCCACCGACAAGATCCACGCCCGCGGGCCTGTGGGTCTCGAAGGGCTAACCAGCCAGAAGTGGGTGGTCTATGGCGATGGACAGATCCGTCAATAATATGTCTGTGGCTCTGTTTGGCGGCACCTTTAATCCCACTCACAATGGCCACTTGCGGATTGCGGTCGAGCTCGCCGAACAGCTTGATGTCGAATCTCTGCGCATGATTCCCTGTGCATTGCCACCGCACCGCGAAGCATTGACCGTTTCCGCTGAACAGCGCCTGCAAATGCTTAAGGCCGCGATTGAAAATCAACCCCGTCTAGTCGCCGACGAAATTGAACTGCAGCGCCAGGGGCCCAGTTACACCATTGATACTCTGCGTCAGGTCAGAGCGGAAATCACCTCTGACACACCGCTTTATCTCTGCCTTGGCATGGATGTGCTGGCCACCATCGACAGCTGGCATCAGTGGCAGCAGCTTACCGACTACTGCCATCTGGTGATTTCGGCAAGGCCCGACTACAACATGCCCCAGCAGGGCGCCTTGGCGGAGTGGGTCAGCCAGCGCCGCTGTGACGATTTACAGCAACTAAAAAGCTCCAGCGCTGGTAAACTGTACTTCTGTGAAACCAGTATGCTAGCCATTTCATCGACCCAGATCCGTGACAAAGTAAGTCGCGGCGATGCGATCGACTATTTAACACCGGCTGCCGTGGTCAACTATATCCAACAAAACTATTTATACGAGTAATGTTTTTACTATGACGCAATCACTAAAAGAAGTTGTTATCGCCGCGCTGGAAGAAGTTAAAGCGCAAAATATTATCGCACTGGACGTCCGCGAACTGACCGGTGTGATGGATACCATGATTGTCGCCAGCGGTAATTCCAACCGTCAGGTCAAATCTCTGGCTAACAATGTTGCCGTAGAGGGGAAAAAGGCTGGGCACAGTATTATTGGTGTCGAGGGCGATGATACTGCAGAGTGGATTCTGGTCGATTTCGGTGATGTGATTGTGCATGTCATGCTGCCGGCAACCCGTGCGTTTTATGATCTTGAGCGACTTTGGTCGATGCGTCCTGGCGATGCCGCAGAAGACGGCGAAAACGAACAGCCTATACTTGGCGACCTGAGCTAGGCCAGCCGTAAAAGATGAAATTGAAGCTGGTGGCAGTGGGAACTCGTATGCCTGGCTGGGTGGACGCTGGCTGCGCCGAGTACAGCAAACGCATGCCGCCGGAGCTGCGTATTGAAACCATTGAAATCGCACTTGGCAGCCGTGGCAAAAATCAGCCCGCCAACAAAGCAATTGAGAAAGAGAGTCAGTCCCTGATGAAAGCGATTGGCGAACAGGATTTTGTCGTTGCGCTGGATGTGCTCGGCCGCCCCATGAGCACCGAGCAACTAGCCGTCAAGCTGGCAGACTGGCAGATGAATGGCCGCGATATCTGTCTGCTTATTGGCGGTCCGGATGGGCTATCCGACCAATGCCTTGCCCGCGCCAATATGCGTTGGTCATTGTCAGAGTTAACACTGCCACACCCTCTGGTGAGAATTGTATTAATGGAACAGCTCTATCGGGCATGGACGATAAACGCCAATCACCCTTATCATCGCAGTTAGCGACAACGGATCCATGGTGACCAAACAGTATGCGGGATGATGCAGCTTTTTCAGATCCTCAGCGCGAACGGATGATTTTCGTTGGCAGACTGTTTATCGGCAGTCTGGCGATACTTATTCTGACTATTGTGCTGTTGCTAAGATACTTCGACCTGCAAGTTTCCCGTCATGAAGACTTTGCAACCCAATCTAAAAAAAATCGCGTTCTAGTCCGACCCGTCGCACCACCGCGCGGTCTGATCTATGATCGCAACGGCCTGCTTCTGGCCGACAATCGTCCCAGTTATGACCTCACGATAGTCCCCGAGCGCAGTGAAAATATCGACAGTTTAATCGGTGCGCTAGACAACTTAATCTCCGTCTCTGAGTCTGATATTCAACGTTTTAAACAAAAGCTAAAACGCAGACGTCCATTTGAGCAGACGATATTGCGTACCAACCTAAGTGAAACCGAGCGCGCCATTTTGGAGGTCAACAGTCATCGGTTGGCTGGTGCTGAAGTTTCGGCGCGACTCATTCGCTCATACCCTTTTCGGGAACTGTTTGCGCATTCTGTGGGTTATATGGGCCGCATTAATGAGCGTGAAAGTCGAACCATTGACGCACTCAAATACAGTGGTACGGTTTCGATAGGCAAGGTTGGTCTTGAAAAATTCTATGAATCGCAACTGCTTGGAACCGTAGGCAGTGAGCAGGTAGAAACCAATGCGCGCGGGCGAGTGATGCGAGTACTGGAAAAAACACCCTCCATAGCCGGCGACAATCTGACATTGCATCTCGACAGCAACCTGCAGCGTGTAGGCTACGAGGCCTTTGCCGGCGAGCGTGGTGCACTGGTGGCAATAGAAATTGAGACTGGTGGCATTCTCGCTTTGGTCAGTGCGCCGAGCTATGACCCCAACCTATTTGTAAATGGCATTAGTCAAAAAAATTATGACGGCCTGCTCTACTCCAAAGACCGACCACTTTTCGACCGCGCTATTCGTGGTCAGTATCCACCAGGATCAACCATTAAACCGCTGTTCGGTCTGACCGCGCTGGCAAGCAAAGCGATTAGTACCAACTTCACAATCCAAGACGATGGGTTTTTCTATTTCCCGGGAATCGAAAGACCCTGGCGTGATCACAACTCTGCCACAGGCGGGCACGGCGCTGGAGTCGGACTGGCGAAAGCGATTATCGAATCCTGTGATGTCTATTTTTATGAGCTCGGCGTGCGCACTGGCATCGATAAGCTCGCCAACTACGCTGTCGAATTTGGGCTCGGTCATACCACTGGAATTGATCTTCCCGGGGAGCGTCCCGGAATAATGCCCAGCCGTGCCTGGAAAAGGGGTGCTCGAGGTCAAAGCTGGTTTAACGGCGATACCATTAATACCAGCATTGGTCAGGGGTTTATGCTCACCACCCCGTTACAGCTGGCCGTGATGACCGCCCGGATCGCCAGCCGCGGCGATGTGCGCACGCCGCGCATCGTCAAAGCAATCAATGGGATCGATATCGGACCCGACAGCGAGATAGGCAAAATCGAAATTGACGACCGGTACTGGGATTATGTGCACAAGGCAATGGAAGATGTGGTTCACAGTGGACGCGGAACTGCGCGCAGTATAAACACTGGGCTGGATTATCGAATCGCCGGTAAAACCGGCACTGCCCAAGTAATCAGCATTGATACAGATGACAAATACGACAGCAGTAAACTGGAAAAACGGCAGTGGGATCACGCACTATTTGTTGCCTATGCGCCAGCCGAAAACCCCAAAATTGCTATCGGTCTAATTGTTGAAAATGGCGAGCATGGTGGCCTGTCTGCAGCACCCATTGCACGAGCGGTGTTCGATGCCTACATGCAATCCCGCGCTCAACCAACCGTTGTCAGCAGGTGATGATCGATGCATAGATATGATTTTGTTCGTCAGTTAAACAGCCCCGGAGGTGATCGAAAAAGATCGAGGGCGATGCATGTCGATACCCCTTTACTACTGTTGTTACTCGCCCTCTGCGGTATCGGCCTGACGGTGCTTTACAGCGCCAGCGGTGAAAGTATTTTTTATGTCAAACGCCAGGCGACTTTTATGCTTTTCGGGCTGATTGTAATGATTGCATTCGCTCAGCTTAAACCTCGATTCTGGGAGCGCTGGTCTCTATTTATTTATACCGCCGGTCTGCTTTCGTTAGTTTTGGTACTGTTCTTTGGGGTGGGCGCCAAAGGCGCACAGCGTTGGCTGGATTTTGGTGTTACCCGGTTTCAACCCTCCGAACTCATGAAGCTCGCAGTGCCCTTAATGGTGTCGGCCTACCTCAGTAATCGCTATCTGCCGCCCAGTTTTAAACATATTCTGGCAGCCACTCTAGCAACAATGTTGCCTGTTTTTCTGGTTGCCCATCAGCCCGACTTGGGCACCTCAGTAATTATTTTTTCGTCAGGATTTTTTGCGATTTTTCTCGCCGGTCTCGGGAAACGTTATCTTATATCTACCGGATTATTGGTGATTGCTGCCATTCCCATACTCTGGTTTTATGTTCTGCTGGACTATCAAAAGCAACGAGTTTTGACCCTGCTGTCACCCGAACAGGATAAACTCGGAGCCGGCTGGAACATCATTCAATCGACGACCGCTATAGGCTCCGGCGGTTGGAATGGCAAAGGATGGACCGAGGGCACGCAGTCGCAGCTCAATTTCCTTCCGGAAAGCCACACTGACTTTATTATCGCAGTACTCGCCGAGGAGTTTGGTCTGATTGGGGTAATGACCCTGATGCTGGTCTACCTGCTTGTGATTGCACGCTGTATGTTTATAGCAATCAATGCTCAAACCATGTTTAGTCGGCTCGTTGCGGGCACTATTGGCCTGACTTTCTTTGTCTATATTTTTGTCAATATGGGTATGGTCTCGGGCATTCTGCCGGTGGTTGGCGCACCGTTGCCATTTATCAGTTATGGCGGCTCAGCAATTGTGACTCTGTTTATTGGATTTGGTATTCTGATGGCCATTAGCACTGAACCGAAACGAATTTAGGAAGGCCATTAGCTCAAGTAGAAAGCCTTCGTAAAAACCCCTTAACCAATGTAGGACAGCCATTTGAAAAACTACCCCAAACTTATTCTAGCCAGCGTACTTTTCAATGTTGCGATTGCCAGTCACGCCGACTATTCAACGCACCCTGAAGCTCAAGAATTTATCGACACCATGGTGACCAAACATCAGTTTGCCCGCGAGGATATTGTCAGCTGGCTGAGTGCTGCGGAGCATCAGGAATCGATCGTCAAAGCGATGAGTCGCCCCGCAGAAAAGGTCAAACCCTGGCACGAATACCGCAAGCACTTTATTTCAGAGCGCAGAATTAATGGCGGTGTCGCCTTTTGGGAACAAAACCGCGAGACATTGGCCAATGCCGAGCGTGACTTTGGTGTTGATCAGGCCATTATCGTCAGCATTATCGGTGTCGAAACCAATTACGGCAGTAATACCGGCAGCTATAAGGTAATCGACGCACTGTCGACGCTGGCGTTCGATTACTACACCTACACGGACAAACGCGAATCGCGCAAACGCTTCTTTACCTCGGAACTGGAAAACCTGCTCTTACTGGCGCGAGAACAACATCAAGACCCTGTCGAACTCAAAGGATCCTACGCCGGCGCTATGGGACTCGGCCAGTTTATGCCGAGCAGCTACCGTCACTATGCTGTCGATTACGACCAGGACCAGTTCGCCGATATCTGGCGCAATCCGACCGATGCAATTGCCAGCGTCGCCAACTATTTTGCCGAGCACGGATGGAGGCAGGGTGAGGCAGTTGCCGTGCGCGCCAATATCAATCAAGACCCGGCGGAAGAGACGGTTAACAAACTGATCCGGCCAAAGCAGACCTTAGCCGAGCTCGAGGAGCAGGGCTATAAAATCATGCAACCGATGGCGCCCGACACCAAGGCTCTGCCTATGCGTTTTAGCGCCAAATATGGCAACGAGTACTGGCTTGGCATGCATAATTTTTATGTGATCAGCCGCTATAATCCACGCACCAAATACGCCATGGCTGTGTATCAATTGAGTGAACTGATTCGTCAACGCAAATGTGTTCAAAGCAATGACTGCCCGGCTTCCTGAAGTGGCTCCAGTCGTCGCCCGACTCATCATCGCACTGCTGCTGGTCTCACTGGCTGGTTGCAGCTCGTCGCCTCTTATGGTGCAGAAAGACGGCGCCGGCAAACGGGTTGATGCCAGCATTATCCCCAATGCAATACCCAAATCGGAACCTATCACCAATGCGGGCAACAAAAGCCCCTATGAGGTATTCGGCAAAACCTACTGGGTACTTCCCACCAGTAGAGGTTACAACGAGACCGGGATTGCATCCTGGTATGGCACCAAATTTCATGGCCGCCTGACCTCTAATGGAGAGGTCTATAACATGTATGGTATGACCGCTGCGCACAAAAGCCTGCCGATTCCCTCCTACGCCAAAGTCACCAACATAGAAAATGGTCGTTCTGTGGTGGTGAGGATCAACGACCGCGGCCCTTTCCATGACTCGCGCGTAATCGATCTGTCCTATGTGGCCGCCATGAAACTGGGCTATGCCGACAAAGGCACAGCAAAAGTACTTGTTGAAGCCATAGATACCGAGGAACACCCACAGACCAAGGCCAATCCGCCCCTCATTGCACAGACTGCAGCAAAACCTGCAGCCCAACCTAAAGTAACCACCGAAACCACCCCGGGCAATTATCTACAAGTTGGCGCCTTTAGTGATATGTCACTGGTCGAAGAGCTAAAAGGCAAAATCGGCAGTCTGACCTCGCAGACGCTGGTCGTGCACAAACAGGATAATCTATTCAAATTGTGGATTGGTCCCATCGCTGACAACATTGAGCTGTTGACCATTAAGGCGATGCTAAAAAAGACCATTAATCTCACTGCCTTTTCAGTCTCACCATAAATCACTTGCAACGGTTAAATCTGCTGCTTATAAACCAATACAATTCCATCTCAAGGCAGCACACCTGCCACTGAGGTGTTAAACTACCTGTTTATACGTTCTGACACCTTGGTTCTACTATGCTGAAGAAATACCTTGTCACATTTGCCACCGTTATCCTGAGTCTGCAGAGCTTGTCATCTGTATATGCACAACAACTGGTTCCAGCGCCACCGGAGCTGGCGGCCAAGGCCTGGATTCTGATTGACGCCACCACCGGCACTGTTCTGGTTGAAAACCAAGCTGATTTACCTCTGCCCCCCGCTAGCCTGGCAAAGATGATGACCACCTATATTGCCTCTGGTGAAATTGCCGCGGGCCGTCTAAAGAAAGATGATCTGGTCCTGATCAGTGACAATGCATGGGAAAAAGGCGGCGCCAAGACAGACGGCTCAACCATGTTTCTCAGTCCGCGCAGTAAGGTATCGGTCAGTGATTTGATGCGCGGAGTGATTATCCAGTCCGGTAATGATGCCTCTATTGCACTGGCCGAACATATCAGCGGCGGTGAGAGCGCTTTTGCCGATGAAATGAATCATCAGGCCAGCCTGCTGGGTATGAATGACACCCTGTACTTTAATGCCACCGGTCTGCCCTATGACGGCATGGTCTCGACCGCGCGAGATCTGTCGCTTCTGGCGCGGGCAATTATTCGCGATTATCCCGAGCACTACAGCATCTACTCGGAAAAATATTTTAAACACAACAATATTAATCAGCCCAACAGAAATCGGCTTCTGTGGCGCGATAGCAGCGTCGACGGTCTTAAAACCGGACACACTGACGCCGCAGGCTATTGCTTGGTTGCCTCTGCCAAGCGTCGCGGTATGCGACTGATTTCGGTGATACTGGGAACAGACAGCGACGCCGCCAGAGCTCGGGAAACGCAGAAGCTACTCTCCTATGGTTTTCGTCATTACGACACCAAAACCATTTACTCGGCCGGCGACACCATTAAAGAGAATGCCAAGGTATGGTATGGCGAGCAGGAATTTCTCAACCTGACTATACGCGACGATGTCACACTGACGTTACCACGCGGTACCGAAAAGCAACTCAGCGCCAATATCCTTATCGATGAGCAGATCAAAGCGCCGATTTCAGCTGGCCAGGAACTTGGCCGCCTGCAGGTCTCACTCAATGACCAGCTAATGATTGATACACCTCTGGTCGCCGAGCAGGATGTCACTGAGTCTGGATTTTTTGCCCGCTTTGTCGACTGGATTGTGCTGTTTATTACCCGCCTGATGTCCTGAGTTTCCGCTATGAGCGAGCCACACGCCCCACTTCTCGAATTCCCCTGCGACTACCCGATTAAAGTTCTGGGTTCGGCAGATAGTGAATTGCATCAGCATGTACTGCAGGTTATGGACACCCATGCGCCTGGCTTTGATCGTAAAAAAATTACTGTTCGTGACAGCAGCAAGGGCAAGTGGCAGTCAATTACTGTGGTGATCACCGCCACAGGCAAGCCTCAGCTGGATGCCATTTTTGCCGATCTAAAAACCAGTGCCCGAGTCAAGATGGTACTCTGACTATGACCGTCAAAACTCGAACCAGCGACCTACCATTAGTGGTTCGCCACCTAGGCCTGCAAGACTACAGCGCCATATTTAATGTTATGAAAGCGTTTAATGAAGGGCGCAATGCCAGCACGGCAGATGAAATCTGGCTGCTGGAACATCACCCGGTCTTCACCCAAGGCCAGGCAGGGAAAGAGGAATATATTCTATTGCCAGGGGATATCCCTGTGGTCAAAAGCGATCGCGGAGGGCATGTTACCTATCACGGCCCAGGGCAGATCACCGCCTATATTCTGGTTGACCTCAAGCGGCTAAATATTGGTGTTCGCGATCTGGTCACTCTCATTGAAAAGGCGCTAGTGCAGACACTGGAACACTGGGGTATCAGCGCCGCACCACGTGCTGACGCACCCGGCGTTTACGTCGAAAGCGGTAAAAAAATTGCCTCTCTGGGCCTGCGAATCCGCAAAGGCTGCAGCTATCACGGCCTTAATTTTAATGTTGCGATGGATCTCTCGCCGTGGCAGAGAATTAATCCCTGTGGTTTGGGCGTGGCAATGACTCAGCTCGCCGATCTAGTTGATACACCGCCCTCTCTTGCCGATGTAATGACCAAGTTAACAGACTGTTTAAGCGCAGGGCTTGGTTACAATAACTACCAAATTGGCGCCGCTGATGCGGTGCTGAACGACTTTAAGTGACGTAAAGGATTGTTATGAGCAGAGAACCCGTTATCCCGCCACAGCGTACCCGCAGACTGCAACAGGGCGAGAAGTTGCGCAGTGCCGATAAAGTCGAGCGAATTCCGGTAAAGGTGATCCCCACAACGACAATTCAGCGCAAACCTGAATGGATGCGCGTGCGCCTCTCCGCTTCACCAAAGGTTCAGGCCATCAAGAATATTCTGCGCAGCCACAAAATGGCAACCGTCTGTGAAGAAGCCGCCTGCCCCAATCTGCACGAATGCTTTAGTAATGGCACGGCGACATTTATGATCATGGGTGAGATCTGCACCAGACGCTGCCCGTTCTGCGATGTCGGCCACGGCAAGCCCAACCCACTGGACACCGAGGAACCGCAAAACCTGGCCCGAGCAATTCATGAGATGGGCCTCAGCTATGTGGTAATTACGTCGGTGGATCGCGATGATCTGCGCGATGGTGGCGCCCAGCATTTTGCCGACTGTATTCGTGAAGCGCGACTGCTGTCACCCGGCCTGAAAGTGGAAGTGTTAGTGCCTGATTTTCGTGGCCGAATGGCGCCGGCGCTGGAGATTCTCAGCGCAACGCCGCCGGACGTGTTTAATCACAATATGGAGACTATCCCGCGTCTCTACCGCGAGGCACGGCCCGGCGCTAACTACGAATGGTCACTGAAACTTCTGAAAGAGTACAAAGCCCTGAATCCGTCTGTTCCAACCAAGTCGGGCCTGATGGTGGGTCTCGGGGAAAGCAAGGATGAGCTGTTGCGCGCACTCGACGACCTGCGTGCTCATGATGTAGATATGTTGACCGTTGGCCAGTATCTGCAGCCCTCAAGCAGCCATTTGCCGGTCGATCGATTTGTTCACCCAGACGAATTTGCTGAATACACTGAGTACGCTGAAAGCATCGGTTTCAAACAGGCAGCCTGCGGCCCACTGGTGCGCTCAAGCTACCATGCTGACAAGCAGGCCCGCGGTGAAGAGATCAGTTAAGTCGAGTTCAGCTGCGGTTGGACAGCTACTCTGATTCTCCGTCTGTCCACACCTCACGCAGTGGCTCACCGAAGTCATCGTAAATAATTTTTTTGCGCGCCCGCTTTGGTGATTTACTCGCGGACTTGGGCGCAGCGCGGGTGCTTTTTTTCTTGCGGCTATCGAGGGCGAAAACAACATCATTGATATAGGTTCGCGTCTGTCGTGGTTCACTACTGACAAATACTGGTTTGGCGCGAGGCTTATCTGCAGGTTCGGCCGTCTCACCACGCTCGTGGGTTTTGATCTGCCCGCCACGCGAGAGAAATTCCTCGGTTTTACGTTGGATATCACCACGAAGTCTGTTTTTGCTGACGCGTTCTACCACGGGAAAAAGCCTGTTTAAAACTGACCCCTAGTCTAACAGTCTCGCCCTGGCATTCACACAACGAGTTGCGCACAAAATCAATCAAACAGATCCAATTGCAGTGCGCGCCCAGGCTCTCCTGCGTCAATAAAGCGCACCCCAAGTCCAATCAATCGTACTGGGCGAGCGCCGCGCTGCCAAGCATCATCAAGCAGTGCGACGAAGCCTTCTTGTGTCAGCCCGTCACTCAAAACGCGTTCCACTGTGGTGGTCGTAAAGTCATCAAATTTCACCTTGATAAACTGCTTCGTCACAATATAGTCACTGTCTACCCGGCGCAGACGACTGCGTAACTCAATCAACAACTCAGGTAACTTAGCCAGGCAGGCGCTCTGATCCGAGAGATTTCCTGAATAGGTGCGTTCGACACTGAGTGACTTGCGCCTGCTGTTTGCATTGACCGGACGCGTATCGATGCCTCGACAGAGGTCATATAAACGCTTGCCGAATACACCGAATTTATCTACCAGATCGAGCAATTCAAAACGCTGCAAATCACCGCAGGTTTTGACTCCCATACGCAGCAACTTTTCATTAGTGACTTTGCCGACTCCATAGATACGCTTGACCTCGAGCTGCTCCACAAACGCATCAATATTTTGCGGCGTAATCACGTACTGACCATCGGGCTTGTTTAGATCACTGGCAACCTTGGCAAGAAATTTGTTTGGCGCTACACCTGCAGATGCAGTCACCCCCACCTCGCTGGCGATGGCGCGACGAATTTCTTCGGCTATCAAGGTTGCGCTGCCACTGCACTGAGTACAGTCGCTGACATCAAGGAATGCCTCATCCAGAGACAGGGGCTCTACCTTGTCTGTATAGCGATAAAATATCTGGCGGATTTTTAATGAAGCCTCGCGGTACTTCGCCATGGTGGCAGGAATTACCACCAGATCGGGGCACAATTTAAGTGCCTGTCCGGTCGGCATGGCCGACCGGACACCGTATTTGCGAGCCTTATAGTTGCAGGTAGCAACCACGCCACGACTGTCTGATTTGCCGCCAATGGCGATGGGGAACTGACTTAGCGAGGGATCATCACGCATCTCGACCGCGGCATAAAAGCAGTCGCAATCACAGTGAATAATTTTTCGCAGCCCGCTTTTGTCTTCAGACACAGGTTCTCGGTATCACACTCGCAAATAGTTTAAGCAGCACTATCGTCTTCAAACTGATAACTGGCAACCCTGACACCAATACGCCTGGAGATCATCTCGGGCAACAGCAACATGGCTGGGGTCAGTAACAGCGTCAGAACAGTGGAAACAACCAGACCGTTAACAATCGCGCTGGCCAAAGGCTGCCACCAGGACGAAACCATACCGCCCACTTCCCAGGTGCGATTGATCAGGTCGATACTGAGGCCATTCGCCAGAGGAAGTAGTCCAACTACGGTCGTGACTGTGGTCAACATTACGGGTCTAAAGCGCGATTTAGCCGCCTTGTAGACAGCGTCAACCGGTGACATTTGACTGTCGGTTAAGCGCAAATAATTGTAACTGTCGATCAGTACAATATTGTTATTCACCACAATACCGGCCAGCGCCACAATACCGACACCGGTCAGAATGGTGCTAAAAACAGCCTGTGAAATAATCAAGCCAAGCAACACACCTGCGGTCGACATCACCACCGAAAAGAGAATCAGAAACGCCTGATAGAAACTGTTGAATTGCATTACCAGCATAATCAGCATCAGAGACATAGCCAGGGAGAATGCGACTTTTAGAAACGCCGCAGAATCAGCCTGCTCTTCATTTGAACCACGGAATTTAACGTTAATCGACGGGTCAATATCCTGCGTCGCCAACCACGCGGCGATCTCAGTGGTTTGATTATCCGCCAGATAACCATCTTCGGTATTGGCAGAAATAAACACCGTCTCGACCATATCAAAGCGTTGAATAGTGTCCACCCTGGGCCTGGCAACTCTTTCAGTAAAGCTGGCAACAGGCACAGAACCAGAACGAGTGTTAACCCGCAGTTCATCGAGTGCAGCTAACTGACGGTTCTGTTCCGGATAACGTAGGCGGATCTCAACCTCATCATCGGCATCACTGGGGCGGAACTCACCAATCATCACGCCATTGGTGACCATCTGCACCATCTGGCCAATATTACCAACATTGACGCCCAACATCGCCGCCTTAGGCCGATCAACTATCATTTCCCACTGAATACCAGCGAGTGGCAGCGTATCCTCTACATCGCGGACACCGACGACATTGTTTTTAATCCAGTCCCGAATCTCAGCGGTGGTTTGATACATCAACTCACGGTTTTCCGACGAAATCTGAATCTGTATTTCCTTGCCCACTGGCGGACCGGCCTCAATTTCTTTACCCGTGACATAAATGCCGGGAAGTTTCGCTGCGCGCTGACGGATCTCGGCAAAAATCTCCAGACTGCCGCGGTCGCGCTCAGCCGGAGGATAGAGCTCGACTAGAAATGAGCTTATCTGGTCCCGACTAGCATCACGATCAAAGGTCAATGAGTTGCCGTCACTAAAACCGTACAGCATTTGAACGCCATCGACAGCGGCTATCACCTGCTCCACACCTTTGGTGATCTCCCTGCGCTCGTCCACGGACAAATTGCCCTGTGCACGAACATTGACAATGCCATAGCGATTCTCAATATGGGCAAAAAAGTCCTGACCCGCACCAAACTTGCCATAGCTGACAAAGATTGCCAGAAGAAAAATAATCGCAGCAATCGACGAGGTTCCCGGCCGATTAATAATTGGCTTAAGTAGCTTTAGGTAGAGATTCAACAGTGGCTGAAACAGGTTTTTCGCCGATTCTTCAGTGCCATGGTCCTCGGGAAGTTTCTTCGCCTTGCCGCGACGACGGGATATCACGATACCCAGCGTCGGCGCAAAAATCAGCGCATAGGTCAATGACCAACCGAGCACAGCAAAAACCGTAATCGGCAGATAAGACATAAACTCACCTGCAACGCCGGGCCAAAATAGCAACGGCAAAAACGCGGCCAACGTGGTACCCGTTGAGGCGATAACCGGAATCGCCATACGCTGCACCGCAATCAGATAGGCTTCGCGAGTAGAGAGTCCTTCAGCAGCGCGGGTGTTGGCAAATTCAACCACCACAATTGCGCCATCGATCAACATTCCCAGTGACAGTAGCAGGCCAAACATGACCATAAAGTTAAAACTGAAGCCGAGCAGGTTAACGACAATCATCGCGCCGAGAAGACAGAATGGAATACCAAAGCCCACCAGCAGCCCGGACCGGACACCCAGAGTCGCTACAACCAGCACCAGCACCAGACACATGGCGGTGAGAATATTGCCCTGTAGTTCGCTGACCATCGACTGCGCATATTCCGAACTATCAAAAATAAAGTCGACTTTAATACTCTGTGAGAATTGACCTTTTTCCCTGGCAATCACCTCACGCACGGCTGCAACCGTTTCGATAGCATTGGCATTGAGCCGTTTACGCACATCGATAGCGATGGTTTTCTCGCCATTGATAGTGCTAAAACCGGTGGCATCCTTAAAGGTACGACGCACATCGGCGATATCGCCCAGTGTAATCACACCGTCCGCGGTAAAGCGAACAGGCAAGTTGCGTATATCCGCTGTAGTTTCAATGAGCGCCGGAACCTTGATACCAAAACGTCCCTGAGCCGCATCCATTTCACCCGCCGGAATCAACAGATTATTGGCTCGGACTGCGCGAAACATTTCATCTGCCGTCACCTGGTACTGCTCCAGACGATAAGGGTCAAGAATCGCCTCGACCACTTCATCGCGATGACCCGACATATCCGCTTTCAATACATCCGGTAGCATCTCAAGCTGGCGCTGGAAAAATTTTGCGGTTTTATAGAGCTCTCGCTCTGAGGCAGTATCACCAGAAAAGGTAACCACCACAGTCGGCTCAGGGCTTGGACTCAATTCGTTGACCAGTGGCTCTTTGGTCTCCTGGGGAAACTCAGCCTTGGCCCGGTCAACTGCCTCCCGCACTTCCGAGACAACCTGATCAATATTTTCACTGATATCGAATTCGGCGGTGATATACACCGCTCCCTCACGGGCCGATGCGCGCAACTCTTCCAAGCCATCCAGCGTCTTGAGCTCTTTCTCAACCGGTCTGATCAATAGCCGCGCGCCATCCTCCGGTGAAATTCCGTCATGCCTGATCATAATCATCACCAGCGGTAGGGTGACATTGGGATTGACTTCAACAGGCATGGCGACGCGCGCCATGGTGCCAGCGAAGAGTACCAGCAACATAATCGACAACGTTGCCCTGGAATGATCAACGATCAGGTTGAGAAACTTCATATTTTTTTAAGGTCCGTTTTTCTCACTGCCACAATGGCCAGGATGCCAGAGGGATTAATTAGAATGCCAGTGCGATTAATTCAAGACACCGTTGTCAGCAACGGCGTCCTCGGCGCTGTCCGCTCTGTAAGCAACAGTCACACGCTCACCATCGGTTACGTAGTTCTGCCCGACGGTTATAAGCGCTATGCTGTCCGGCAATCCCGCTACCCAGACCCCATTTTCATCCTCACCCACGTTAGTGACAGACACGGAACTGACTACGCCATCTTCATCGACCGTGCGTACCGCAAGGTGACCGGCATCATCCAGTAACACAAGGCTGGCCGGTATCAGGTGTGCCCGGACCGGTTGACTAGTAATCTCCAAACTTGCAGACATGCCAGCAAGCAAGCGTAACTGTGGATTAGCAACAGTGGCCTCCAAGCGAAAACTGCGTGTCACCGGATCAGCCTGTCGCGACAAATAGCTGATTTCACCATTGAGCGAATTACCATCTACCAATACCACTCGCACCTCGCGATCAAGAGCAAGCTTGCCGATATCGCGCTCGGTCACCACGGCGCTAATTTTTAAAGGATTGAGTTCCACGACCTGAGCACAAAGCTGCCCGGGCTGCACAAAGTCGCCCACTTCCACCGGCCGTCGCTCAACTACACCATCAAAAGGCGCCTTGACTGAGAGATTGGCGATATCCAGACTGCTGCGCTCGACTACCGCGCGTGCCGACTCAAGCCGCGTTCTGGCCTGCGCTATCGCCAACTCGGACTGATAACCGCCCTGTTTGAGTTTCTGGACGCCTCTATATTCGATATCGGCTTGATTAAGTGCCGCTCGGGCATGTTGCAAGCGACGCTGTCGATCCTCGGCATCGATCTGACAGATCGTCTGATCAGCCTTGATGATTTCCCCTTCACCCCCTGGCACATCCACTATACGTCCAGCGATCTGAGCTTTGACATCAACCGACCGGTTAGCTTCGGTGCGCGCACGCAGCACCATTTGTGGCGAGTAATCCTGAACATCTGACCAGGCCGCCTCGACGGCGGTCAGTTTAGGTGCTGCCGCTGAGGAATTGATTTCCGTTGCCGGCGAGACAAATAATCCGCTGATAAACCAAAACCCTATAGCAAGGGAGATAACGAGTGAAACGCGGACATTATTATTCAAGGGTAACCATCCAATCTGATCAGTGAGTGTCGATAGGCTTTTACGTCATAAAACGGACGTCAGTTTACTTTTAATTGCACTGCGATGTAAGGCAAAACCTGCCTCAAACATCTGATAGAAAATGCTTCAGTCAGCTAAATTGTAGTGCGTGAGGTCAAGCTCTTCACCTGAAACAGTCGAGCTAATATCGGGGATTATTCGATATTTTCGCATTTAAACTGCGATATCGCCCTCAAGTTGCTATTGTTAAAGGTGTCACGGTTAGCATTTTTTGCTCGCCAGGTTGAATTGGGTCTTGCCTTCAATAAAACTTTAAAAAACTATTCGCATTTGAGTAAGCCGGTGAGGCACTGCCAAAGGATTTGGAATAATGTGTAAACAACAGTTTAAATTAGTAAAAGTCTATCTTTACGGGCATGTTGGCCCATATTTTCACTGCCAATTTGGGGCGCCTGCAGCACCTGCCGCGCGGCTGATCTGGCAACTCAAACGGCTCTTAATCACTCTCATGATTCCGGCCTCACTCGCTCTCGGAACAGATAGCGCATCTGCAGATCAGATCCTCAACGGCAGCAGCATCTACTCTGATCTCGGCAAAAACCAATTTGTCGCCGCCCTCTATCTTGATACCAAGAACAGAAACCCACAGGCGATCCAGTCCATGCAGGGGAAAAAGCGCATGGAGATCAGAGTCTTGAATAATTTCTCCAAACGCCGCTGGTTTAACCTGTGGATGCAAAGTATTTCCATCAATAACAGTCGCGAAAGCTTTTCCGACTCAGCCCAAGAGCTCGTTGAGCTAATGCAAGCTATAAAATCAGCGCCGCAAACAGGCGATATGGTGGAATATATATTGACCCCAGGGGAAGGCACCTCTTTAAAGTTTAATGGCACCGAGTTACTCAGCGGATTGCCTGCCGAAGTATTTGATTTGTTACTTCATACTTGGATTGGCGCGATTCCCCCGACGGCAAACTTTAAAAATGAAATACTCGGCAAACAACCAAACCGTCAAGCCCTCGAGCTGCAGGAGACTGTTACAACAGATCCACAGCGTATCGCACTGGCAGCATCATGGCTGTTACCTCCAAAACCGCGTGCTGTCTCCAATCCGGAAACAGCACCAAAGTCGGTTACCAATGCCTAATCGACAACCCCGCCGCCGTCAAAAGTAGCAGAGTCTGAACAAGCGACACTTGCCACCACAGGCGACGCAGAGACTGACTCCAAATCCGCCCCATTAGACGTCGAGACTGCGGTCGCAGCGTCCAACACTAGTTCTGAGACATCGTCACCACAGCCGCAACAGGATCCAGTGCCAGAGCAGTTGACTGTCGCCGCAAGCACCAAAGGTGCTTCGCCTGATAGCGCCACTGAGACCGTGACGACCAACGAGGAATCTCACAACTCCAGTCAACTGAAGAGCCCAACAATAAACAAAACTTCCGACGAGGAAAATGTCGACTTCAGCGTTGCAGAAGTTCTGGCAATGCGTGATTACACGCCGATTTTGGTGCAGAAGATATTCAAGGAAATCACTTACCCAGGACGGGCAATTGTTCGAAACTGGGAGGGAACTGTGCGCGCGTCCGTGCTGGTTGATCGATCCGGGGCGGTTAGCAAAATTTCCGTGACTCAGAGCAGTGGTTACGCCATTCTGGATAAAGCAGCAATCAGGGTAATACAGCGGGCAGCGCCGTTCCCGCCAATGCCTGAGGCGATCAATGCCCGTTACTTTGACCTCGGCGTTCCCATCACTTTCCAGCTCAAGTAACAGCCCTGAGCGATTTGAAAGCCCTGAGCGATTTGAAAGCCCTGAGCGATTTGAAAGCCCTGAGCCATCCGACTGGATTATCCAACAACAACACAGCGCACCACAGAGGCCAGCAGCGTATTTATTTGCGTTGCTGGAGTCCCCGCCGTAGCTGGCCAATTTTCCAGCAAGTCGCTATAATCCGCACCTGATAATTTCTCACTCACCTGCCACTGCACTACAACGGATATACCACCATGAGCTACAACGACATACCAGCAGGCAAGGACCTGCCTAATGACATAAATGTCATTATTGAAATTCCTGCCAATCACGACCCGATCAAATACGAAGTAGACAAAGATAGCGATGCGATTTTTGTTGACCGTTTTGTCGCAACGCCTATGTTCTATCCGGCAAATTATGGCTATGTTCCCCAGACACTGTCTGAAGATGGCGACCCGCTGGATGTATTAGTTGTATCACCCTATCCAGTAATGCCCGGATCGGTTATCCGCAGCCGTGTAGTCGGTGTTTTGAATATGAGCGATGAGTCCGGTGTCGACGCTAAACTGCTAGCAGTCCCACACAGTAAGTTGACCAAGCTCTACGATCATGTTGAAGAGTATGGTGACCTGCCAGACCTGCTGATCAAACAGATCGTTCACTACTTCGAGAACTATAAGGCACTAGAGCCCGGCAAGTGGGTAAAAGTAGATGGCTGGGACAATGCCGAAGCCGCGCGCGCTGAAGTAATGGCATCTCGCGAGCGCTATCTAGCCGAATAATCCGCACCTTTACTGCGGCAAAACTAAAACCCGACGTCCCTGGTCCAAAAAGGGTCGTCGGGTTTTTTGTTGGCAATAATTGAGATGAGAATTAATCCCCGTCCAGCTCTTCAAACAGCACGTCGCCACTGAGGCCATGCTTGCGTAGCACATCTCGCAATCGTCTCAAGGCATCGACCTGAATTTGGCGCACGCGTTCACGGGTCAAGCCAATCTCTAACCCAACCTGTTCCAGAGTCTCCTCCTGATGGTGCAACAATCCAAAACGCCTGACCAGCACCTCTCTCTGCTTGTCGGGAAGTTGGCAGAGCCACTCATTAAGCGTTTCCATCAGGTTTTCATCCTCAACCTGACGTTCCGGACTAAATGCTCCCTCGGCAGAAATAGTCTCAACCAGACTCTTTTCATTGTCGGCCACCGGAATATCAATCGACGCTATACGCTCGCTAAGGCTAAAAATTTTGAGTACATCAGCGACGGGTTTATCAACCTCCTCGGCGATCTCTTCTGGCGTGGGCGTGTGATCGAGACGCTGTGCCAACTTCCGGGACGCCCGCACATAGACGTTGAGTTCCTTGACTATATGTACCGGCAGTCTGATGGTCCGCGTCTGATTCATCAGCGCTCGTTCGATAGTCTGACGAATCCACCAGGTCGCGTAGGTCGAAAAACGATAGCCAAGTTCGGGGTCAAACTTTTCTACAGCTCGCATCAAACCAATATTGCCCTCCTCGATTAAATCGAGCAGTTCAAGACCACGATTTACATAGCGACGCGAAATTTTAACCACCAATCGCAGGTTGCTTTCAATCATTCTCTTGCGTGCTGATTCATCGCCCTTGAGGAATTTTCGGGCATAGAAGACTTCTTCGGCCGCCGTGAGTAACGGCGCATACCCAATCTCCTTGAGATAGAGACTGGTGGCATCAATAACCTGATGACTGACTTCCGATGAACTTCCCTGACCGTCGGCTACTTCTTGTTCTTGCTGATCTATAAACGTTGATTCCATAACGTATTAATCCCTTTTCATGTTACTCCATGTTCCCAGTCACCAACCCAGCGACCGTTCCGGAACAATACCACTTCCATTGTTGCAACAGTCCTACCGTTACAACGGTTACCACCTTACTTTCTGGTGGTTTTACTCGTTCTAGTCTTTCCAACACTTCTACTACTTAGCGATGCGCGCGGCTGCGCCACACCTTATTTCAAATACGTCTCCGGGTTAACTGGATTCCCGTCTCTACGTATTTCGAAATACATCGTACCATTTGATCCGAGCCGCGAGATAATCTCCATCTGCTTTACGGTTTGACCCTCTTTGACCATGATTTGATCGTTGTGGGCATAGGCACTCAATAAGATTTCACTGTGTTTAATAATAACCAGCTTACCATACCCGCGTAAACCCTCTCCTGCGTAGACAACCAGGCCCGGAGCTGAAGCGCGCACGGCCGACCGACTAACAGACTTTATCTGAATTCCTTTGTGCAGATCGGATGGGCTGTAGGCCTTGATAACCTTGCCTTTAACCGGCCACTGCCACTTCCAATCAGTTGAATAAACTACCGATTTGGGGGTCGATTTAGGCTTGGTTACAGGAGTATTTGTTACTTTTTGCCCAACTGTGGTCACGGAAGAGTTGGTTTTTGCCACTTTGCTAACAGGTTTTTCAACCGCTTTACTGACAGTTGTTGCCGCTGCTCTGGATATCTTGCTGACATCCAGTGACAACAATTGGCCACGGTTGATAACAAACGGTTCTCTGATGCCATTTGCTCGAGCCAATTTGCGAAAGTCGAGATCATAACGCCAGGCAATCGAATAGAGTGTTTCGCCGGCCTCTACCTGATGCACCATAATGCGGTTGCTCGGAGGGCCGGACCGACTGCTGACCGGTGCCGAATTAACACTACAGCCGGCCAGCCCGACAAGGATTGTCAGTAAAATCGCAGAGACTATTGGAGTCGATCTGGATATCAAAATAGACGGCCTGCAAAAGGTTGAAGTCAGCTGCGCTTTATCATACCGGGTTATTCTGATATTTCGACCCTGCATATTCCAGGCCGAGAACCAAAATCAGGCCAAACAGCATGGCCGAGACACTCAGTAATGTTTGGGCGTCGGCCCCAACCAGCTGGGTATATTGACTGGGCCAGAGGTTCTGCGCCGACAAGACAATGGTTTTGCCAGAGTGACTAACCACAGACTCCAACACCTGTTTCCATGGCCAGATAATCTTCAGGCTGCCAACCAGGAAACCGCACATCGTCGCGATAACCAGCCTCTCGTAGCGCGACAGCATCCACGACAGCAGACGACTAAACATCGATAGACCAATAATGCCACCGAGACCAAAGACCAACAGAATATCCAACTTGAGCTCGGCAATAGCACCGATAAAAATCGGGTAGAGTCCCAGCAACATCAAAATAAACGAACCTGATATACCCGGTAAAATCATCGCACAGAGTGCGATACAACCCGCGAAAAACATCGTTATCAACGAGCCCTCAAGCTGCACGGACGGAGCGATGGATATACCCCAGGCAATCACGACGCCGCCTACAAACAACACTAGTTCCTGCCAGCGAGAAAAACGGTATTGACGCAACAGATAGATCACGGAGCCGACAATCAGGCCCACAAAGAATGACCACAGCGGCAAAGGGTGTTCAGCCAGCAAATATTGCATAACCACTGCCAGTGAAAACAGGCTAGTAAAAATGCCGCTCAGCAAGACGACTAGAAAATTGCCATTAATATATTTCCAGGCAGCGCCAAAGCCCTGCTTTTTCAGCACCCTGAGCGCCTGAAGGTTCAATGATTTAATCGTCTCGATTAACTCGATGTAAATACCGCTAACAAACGCGATGGTGCCGCCCGAGACGCCAGGAACCACATCGGCAGCGCCCATCGCCAAGCCCTTGGCAAAAAGTAACAGGTGTTGGCTAAAACTGCGCATAGGTACTCCAAATTGGGGTCTACAAATCCGTCACTCTACGGTGACTCCGGTTCAGTCTAACGCGACAGGCCACCCAACAGCGGCACAAATTTGACCTGCTCAACAACCTCTTCTTCAAACTCGGAAGAGCTGCCAACACGACGCAGCACTCGCAGATCTTGCACATCACCCGCACCCACCGGTATAACCAAAATGCCATTCGGGGCTAGCTGATGTAGCAGCTCGTCGGGAATCGCATGAGGCGCGGCAGTGGTGATAATGCCATCGTATGGAGCATGCTTCTGCCAACCAAAGCTGCCATCCGAAAGCTCGGCGGTGATATTTCGCAGGCCGAGTTTGCGGAACCGCTCTTTCGCCTTTATCAGCAGTGGTTCTATTCGCTCCACCGAGCAAACATGCTCCACCAACTGCGCCAAAATCGTTGCCTGAAAACCTGAACCAGTGCCGATTTCAAGAACCTTTTTAAGTGGCCCCGCAGCGAGCAGTATCTCAGTCATACGCGCAACAATATAGGGCTGCGAAAGTGTCTGCGAAAAGCCTATCGGCAATGCTGTATCTTCATAGGCGCGATGCGCCAGTGCTTCATCGAGGAAAATATGTCGCGGAGTAATACGAAAAACATCGAGGAGACGTTGATTGGTGATACCCTGGTCTTTCAGGCGCTGAATCAGCCGCTCTCGCGTTCGCTGAGAGGTCATGCCAATACCAGACAATTCAATCGAGTTCACACAAAATCCTCTATTTCTGTATCACCGGAAAAAACCGGATTCGATTTACAGCTCTAATTATTCGTTGTTGCCAACTACGCAGTAGAATTTTTAGCGAGACGTAGCCGGATAACCGTTAAAAAAATACTGTGCAAATATATCACAGCACCTCTATTTTCGGGCGGAATAATTCTGCGATCTCGCGCAGAATCACCGTTGCAAAACAACCGCCAGAGAGCTCAAAGGTCAGCTGCAACTGATCTCTATCAAGACGCTGCCAGGCCATTGCCTGAGGTTGCAGTATCAACGCTCGGCGCTCCTGTTTCAGTCCGGCGTGCTCCAGGGCATAACACCAGGACTGCCAGTCGGCGAGAACGGTCTGCTCAAGCTGCTGAAGGTCACCACTGGCCGCTGAGCGGCCGCGCCCCCAAAGAGGCCCGCTAGGTTCGCGCTCGCCGGGCAAGGCTATTGACCAGGTTTGGCCATGCAGGCGTTCGGCAAGTACCAGATTAAACAGCCACGAACGCGCCGCCGAGAGAAACATTCCAGTGCCGTGACGGTTGCCTTTAAGCTGATCGCGTTCGATCAAACTCTGGGCTTTAACGAGGTTGCCATCATCGTGCCCGAAGCGTTGCTCACCAAAATAGTTGGGAACACCACTGGCGGCAATCGCAGAAAGCCGCGCATCGATTTCAGAAAAATGGTCGTCCAGCGCGGCAAACTCTCTCAAGATCAGACAGAATCGATTGCCCGCATGCATACCACGGCGCAGTTTTTTAGTGTGACGGGTCATACTGAGAACCGTGAAATCACTGTGCTGAAGCTGTTCGAGCGCGATATCCCTGCCCGGCATATATAGGCTGAACCATTGCGTGGTCACAGCGAAACGATCTTTTAATCCACAAAAACTCACATCATTGCGTTTGATGCCGGCAAGCTGCGCCAAGAGTCCCGCCACCCATTGAGTATTCTGATCGCGCTTGCGGATATGCAAAAACACATGTTCGCCCTCAGCACTGGGTTCAAAACCGAGAATTTCGTCAACCTGAAAGTCCTCAGGTTGGCTGCGATAGACTGCGCGACCAAAAGAGTCAGGAAACAAATGCGGCAAACGCTGGAAATCGAAATCTGGAGAGGCAGGAGAGGTAATCGTGATTAGTCCGGGTAACGTTTAAGTTAACCCACGTGCAGTGGGCGCAAAAGATCTGCCTTTATAGCGGCTCGATCAACACCACAGCATGGCAGGCAATACCTTCTTTGCGCCCGGTAAAGCCGAGTGTTTCGGTAGTAGTGGCCTTAATATTTATTTGGCTGACACTGCAGCTGATATCGGCTGACAGGTTGAGGCGCATCTTATCGAGATGCGGCAGCATTTTGGGCTTTTCAGCAACAATAGTGATATCTGCATTGCCTAACCGATAGCCGCTGTCGGTAATCATCTGCACGACCGACCGCAATAGCCCTCGGCTATCGGCGCCGCGCCACCGACTATCAGTGTCGGGAAAATGCTGACCAATATCACCAAGTGCCGCCGCTCCAAGCAAGCTGTCAATCAGAGCGTGAATCAGTACATCGCCATCAGAGTGGGCAACAAAACTCTGCTCAAAGGGAATCTCAACACCACCGAGCATCAATTTATCGCCAGGACCAAACCGGTGAACATCGTAACCATGTCCTATTCGCATTGCTCAATCTCCTGACAGTTCATAATCGCTTCAGCAATCACCAGGTCTTCGCGATGGGTGATTTTTATATTGTCGCGACGGCCCTCGACAACGCTGACTGGTTGACCAGCGTACTCAATCGCCGACGCTTCATCGGTGGGCATCTGCCCATCGGCCAACATGGCCTGCAACGCCTGCAGCAACAAACCATAACGAAACATTTGCGGAGTTTGCGCGGCCCGGAAGAGACTGCGATCCGGAGTACAGGCGACCATATTGTCACTCGTCATCTGCTTGAGCGTATCACTGACCGGCGTAGCGAGAATCCCGCCCACGGCATTATCATGAAGCTGCTCAATCAACTTGAGTATGTCAGATGGCGTGATACAGGGGCGCGCAATATCGTGCACTAATACCCAGTCGTTAGGATCAGCTTGCCCTTCGATCGCCTGCAGACCCCGTACAACCGAATGCACCCGCTCCACGCCGCCGGCGACCCGCTCCACCCGTGGATAGCTGGCAGCGCTAACTTCCCGCCATGCAGGGGCGTCGAGATCGCAGGGCACAATAATTTTTTTAATCGACGTAATCGCCAGCAAACGAGCGAGGCTGTGCTGTGCAACCAATTGGTCACCTAGACGACAAAACTGCTTGGGGCGTTCACCCCCAAAACGTCTGCCGCTGCCGGCTGCCGGAACAATTGCCCAATAGTTAAGCACAGTCATTGCTTGCGCTCTGCGGTATTTGAACGCTGATTATCTTTATCAATCACCAGGTAAAAGGTTTCGCCCTGTTTAATCATGCCGAGATCGGCGCGAGCTTTCTCTTCAATTGAATCGAGGTTAGTTTTCAGACTCTCAACATCGGTCGCTATGCGTTGATTGCGATCCCGCAGCGCCTGATTTTCTTCTTCCTGCTGTTGAAGTTGGCGGTTTAACTCGGCGCGATGAGCCAGACTGCCCTCGCCAACCCACAGTCGAAACTGCAAGCCAGCGAGAAGAACAAGCAATATAAGGGTTAACCAGCGCATGGGAGCATTCTATTCGCTTTTAGTGCGTTTGCACATTAACCGCTGCGGGCCACACAGAGTGGCCGCAGATTACTCAGTGTTTTACGACTGCGCTTTAAATTCAGCAAGACCACGGTACGCGGCTGAAGCGCCAAGCTCAGCCTCAATGCGCAGCAGTCGATTGTACTTGGCGACGCGGTCAGAGCGGCACAGCGAACCGGTTTTAATCTGACCGGCGGCGGTGGCCACAGCCAGATCCGCAATGGTGGTATCTTCAGTCTCGCCGGAGCGGTGAGAAATCACGGCGGTATAGCCGGCTTCTTTAGCCATGGCGATGGCATCCAGCGTCTCGGACAAGGTGCCGATCTGGTTAAATTTAATCAGGATCGAGTTGGCCACACCCATTTCAATACCACGGCTGAGAATGCTGGTGTTGGTAACGAACAGATCGTCTCCTACTAGCTGAACTCGCTCACCGAGTTTTTCCGTCTGGTATTTCCAGCCGTCCCAGTCGGACTCATCGAGGCCATCTTCAATCGAGATAATCGGGTACTGATCACATAGCTCAGCCAGATAGTCACTGAATCCCTCTGAGCTGAACACCACACCTTCTCCAGAAAGGTTGTAATAACCCTCTTTGTAAAATTCAGAGGCCGCACAGTCCAGCGCCAGTGTCACATCTTCGCCGAGCTTATAGCCGGCCGCTTCGGTGGCCTGCTTGATCACAGCCAGCGCTTCCGCATTGGATGCCAAATTCGGGGCAAAGCCACCCTCGTCGCCCACCGCTGTACTCAAGCCTTTGGCGCTCAATACTTTTTTAAGCTGATGGAAAATTTCTGCACCAACCTGCAACGCCTCAGCAAAGCTTTTTGCCGCGACGGGCTGCACCATGAATTCCTGAATATCGACATTGTTATCGGCGTGTTCGCCACCGTTAAGAATGTTCATCATCGGCACCGGCATGCTGTACTGACCCGGCGTGCCATTGATATTAGCGATATGAGCATACAATGGAATGCCCTGCTCGGCAGCGGCTGCCTTGGCTGCAGCAAGAGACACGGCAAGAATTGCATTGGCACCCAGCTGAGCTTTGTTTTCAGTGCCGTCGGCATCGATCATCAACTTGTCCAGCAGACGCTGATCAGCCACATCCTGGCCCACCAATAGCTGTTTGATGGTTGTGTTGATATTATTCACTGCAGTGAGTACGCCTTTGCCCAGATAGCGACTGCTGTCACCATCTCGCAACTCAAGCGCTTCACGAGATCCGGTCGATGCACCAGATGGCGCATTGGCAGTTCCGACAATGCCATTTTGTAGAATGACGTCTGCCTGTACGGTGGGATTGCCGCGAGAATCGAGAATCTCAAACGCTTGAATATCAACAATATTACTCATCTACTGCTTGCTCCATAGGTGTTAGTGTAAAAAGGTATCGACCGCAAAGTGGAAAATGCGCGCTAGCGGATATCAAGATCATCCTGCGATTTAATCAGGTCATCAAAAGCCTTCATCTGCGCCAAAAACGGTTCGAGCTTATCCAGTGGCAGAGCACTCGGGCCATCACAGCGCGCCTGCTCAGGATTGGGGTGCGCTTCGAGAAACAACCCTGCAATACCGACAGCAATACCGGCGCGGCCCAGTTCAGCCACCTGATGACGGCGTCCACCGGAAGCAGCGCCAAGCGGATCGCGACATTGCAATGCATGGGTGACATCAAAAATCAGCGGCAGACCACCGCTGACATCTTTCATGGTTCGAAAGCCAAGCATATCGACAACCAGATTGTCGTAACCCATGCAGCTGCCGCGTTCGCAGAGCATCACTTTATCGTTACCACACTCGCGAAACTTATCGACAATATTGCCCATCTGACCCGGGCTTAAAAACTGTGGTTTTTTGACATTGATCACCGCACCAGTCTCTGCCATCGCCTTGACCAGATCGGTCTGACGAGCGAGAAAAGCCGGCAATTGGATCACATCGCAGACTTCGGCAACCGGTTTCGCCTGCTCGATTTCATGAACATCGGTAATCAGTGGAACATTAAAGGTCGATTTAATTTCCTGAAAAATTTTCAATCCTTCATCGAGACCGGGGCCTCGAAAAGAGTGAATTGAAGAGCGATTGGCTTTATCAAAAGAGGCTTTAAAAATATACGGAATACCAAGCTTCTCCGTGACCCTGACATAGGCTTCTGCTACCTGCATCGCCATATCGCGCGACTCAAGAACATTCATACCGCCAAACAGCGCCATCGGCGCCTCGTTACTCACGCCAATATTGGCTACCTGAATGGTGACTGCAGTCATTATGGATTTTCCTGTTTTTCCGGCGACACCTGATATTCCAGCGCTGCGGCAACAAAGCCTTCAAACAAAGGGTGTCCATCGCGGGGAGTGGAATTAAATTCCGGGTGGAACTGACTGGCAAAGAACCATCGATGCCCGGGCAGCTCAATCGTTTCCACCAGAGTTTTGTCATGAGACAGGCCACCAATAACCAGACCAGCCTCTTTTAGAGCCGGCAGATAATTATTGTTGACTTCAAAACGGTGACGGTGACGCTCTTCGATCTGTTCACTGCCGTAAAGTTTATGCGCCATGGACCCGGGCACCAGGTGACAGACCTGCGAACCGAGACGCATGGTGCCGCCGAGGTCGGAGTCTTCGCTGCGCAGCTCTTTTTTGCCTTCAGCATCAATCCACTCGGCGATCAGGCCGACCACTGGGTTGGCGGTCTTGTCATCAAATTCAGTACTGTTGGCATCTTTGAGGCCACAGACATTGCGCGCGTATTCAATAATCGCAATCTGCATACCCAGACAGATACCGAGATAGGGGATATTCTTTTCGCGCGCCGTTTTCACTGCGTAAACCTTGCCCTCGGTTCCTCTGGTACCAAAACCACCGGGCACAAGAATAGCGTCGACACCGTCCAGCATGGAGGGATCCTGTTCCAGCTGCTCGGAGTCGATATAGCGAATTTTAACCTTGCTCTTGTTGCGGATGCCGGCGTGAACCAATGCCTCAGTCAGAGACTTGTAGGCGTCGAGCAGTTCCATATATTTGCCGACCATAGCGATGGTCACCAGGCCATCGGCGTGCAACTGGCTCTCAACCACGGCATCCCACTCACTGAGATCAGCGACCGGCACATCAAGACCGAAGCGTTCAACAACAAACTGATCGAGACCACGTTCGTGAAGCATGCGAGGAATTTGGTAAATGCTTGCCGCATCAGTCACCGGAATTACCGCGCGCTGTTCGACGTTGGTAAACAGCGAAATCTTTTGTCGCTGACTCTCTTCAATTTCAACCTCCGAGCGACACAGCAGAACATCTGGCTGCAAGCCGATGGAACGCATCTCTTTCACAGAGTGCTGAGTTGGCTTGGTCTTGGTCTCACCGGCCGAAGCAATATAGGGAACCAGAGTCAGATGTAACAACAGCGCGCGCTGATGGCCCAACTCAACTTTCAGCTGGCGCACTGCCTCAAGGAAAGGTTGCGATTCAATATCACCAACCGTTCCGCCAATCTCGACCACAGCGATATCGGCATCTCCGGCACCAGCATAGACACGACGTTTAATTTCGTCGGTCAGGTGCGGGATAACCTGCACAGTACCACCCAGGTAGTCGCCGCGACGCTCGCGACGCAGGATAGTTTCGTAGATCTGCCCACTGGTGAAATTATTGTTTTTGGTCATCTTTGAGCGCAGGAAACGCTCGTAGTGGCCCAAATCCAGATCGGTCTCAGCGCCGTCTTCGGTCACGTAGACTTCACCGTGCTGATAAGGGCTCATAGTTCCGGGGTCGACATTGAGATACGGATCGAGCTTAAGGATTGTGACGTTGAGCCCTCGAGACTCGAGAATAGCGGCCAGCGAAGCGGCTGATATACCTTTACCCAAGGATGAAACAACACCACCGGTAACAAAAATAAAACGTGTCATATCGACCCCGTAAAAAACGACCCCATCGCCCCACCGGCACAAATCCGGCAAGAGCTGAATCTTTAAAATTATAATCAAGAAAGGCTTGTTTGGTCGCGAAATTGACCGAGACCCACCCTACCAAAGATGGGGGAATAGACTAACAGAAAGGCATAAAGGTTTCTACAGAGAGTTTGTCCGCCAAATGATTTTTAAGCCTTTATTATCAGCCTCAGCCTGCCACTCTTCACAGACCCAAAGATCACCCACAGCCACTAGTTGCTCATCGATATAAAACAGCGGAATTCGCTCTCGCCACCAAGGCTCAAGCGCATGTTCCTGAAGCAGCTTTTTCAGGCTGTTGGAGTGTCCGCGACCTGCCGGCTGGCAGCGTTCGCCGCCGCGACGAAAGCGGACAGTCAGCGACTCCGGATCCTCAACCCGCAAGCCTGCGCCCAACACCGGTTCGGCGGTTAACAGATTGCCATCGGGCAGCAGCAGAGGCTCATCACCATTCCAGAATAAACAGAGATCCTGATCGACCTGCGCTCGCCCACTGAGCGGCGATCGCCGCTGCAGCAGATAGAGTCGTTGGCGATAGCGGCAGAGCTGCAGGTCACGACGTGCAATCCTGGGTTCACTGTCCCCTCGCGCCGGCAATAAAGAGTTCAAGGTTTCATCGATCAGAGTCGGATTCAGCAACGGCAGGCCATACATTTGAGGCCAGTAACGCAGCAAATTTTTCTGCCTCAATGGCTCCAGTTGGTCAAATCCGGACAGCGCCAGAGACCACCCCGCGCGCTCGATTCGCGGCTCAAGCGCGTCGAGATCAGCACGTGCCACCGCATCGGCCAACTGATCAGCTTGACGGCTCAGCTCGGCAGAATGTGTTACACCCTGAATATAATCTGGCCAGCGTTCAACGAGCGCGGGAACAACCCTGTTGCGCAGATAGTTGCGATCAAATTTGTTGTCCTGATTACTCTCATCCTCGATCCATGAGAGCTTTTGCGCGTGAGCATAATCCTCCAGCGCGGCTTTTGGGTATTCCAATAACGGTCTGATTAATCGACCCCGGCCCACTGCGCGAGTCACAGGTATACCGGACAGCCCGCGCGGACCCGATCCACGCAACAAACGGTAGAGCACCGTTTCAACCTGATCATCGGCATGGTGACCCAACAACAATCGCCCACCCTTAATCAACTGCTTCTCAAATACCGCATAGCGGGCATCACGAGCAGCCGATTCAATGCCATCACCGCTTTCAGTAACGGTCACCGATTGAGCCTCAAACTGAATGCCGAGATCCAGACAAACCTGCGCTGCATGGTGCTGCCAGCCAGCCGCGTTAGCCGAGAGGCCGTGGTTGATATGTAATGCCATGATCCGTTCGGCAGACACTACCTCCACAAGCAAGCGGAGTAAGACAGTGGAATCCAGGCCACCACTAAAGCCAACCAGAATTTGTTCTGTAGCCTCGAGTTCTGGCAGCCAGTCGGCAAACACAACACTGGCTGATAAGGCCGCTGATTGCGAGGTCCGCTCAGACATTACGGATATTCGCTCTGATCATGTTGCTCATCCTCTTGAGCCTGATATTTCTGCAACTGATGGCGGGTGAGAAGATTACAGTTTTCAGTAGCTGGATCGAAAGTGATCACTATCTCACCCCGCGCCAACTGCCGTTGAACCTGGACAATTTTACTCTCCAGACTCGCCTCATGGGAGCCATAGTCAGTTCCCTCGCGCAAAATAAATTCTTCAATAATCGCGTTGAGGATTTCTGCAGTTAACATCTCGGCCGGAATTTCTATCACGTCGGTGGCGTCTCAATCAGTTTCAAAGTTATATGGCATGCATAATAGTGCCATAATCGCGGGCACATAACCCGTCGATCAGCAGAGGAGTGCAATATGCTCGATATTGTTCTTTACCAGCCAGAAATTCCACCCAATACAGGCAATATTATTCGTCTCTGCGCCAACACCGGTTTTCGTCTGCACCTGATTGAGCCACTCGGATTTGATCTCGACGATAAGAAACTGCGCCGTGCAGGACTCGACTATCAGGAATTTCAATCTTTAACAGTACATCCCAGCCTCGACGCCTACCGCCAGAGCTGCCAGCCCAATACGATTTACGCACTCAGCACCAAAGGCAGCGTCTGTTATGCGGCGGCCAGCTTTCAACCAGGAGATGCGCTTTTATTTGGCCCCGAGACGCGAGGCCTGCCCGACGATGTTCGCAACAGTGTCAGCACAGACCATGTTCTGCGACTACCTATGCAAGAGCAGAGCCGCAGCCTCAATCTTTCTAATACTGTCTCAATCATTGTCTATGAGGCTTGGCGACAGCTGGACTTTGTCGGCGGTCGCTAAAAGGCCATTCCGTGTCGCAGGCCGAGCAGGTATCATTACGCACCCGGAACCCGTCTACCCACAGTTTGAGAACCAGAACCCATGAGCGTATCCATCGGCTTGTTTTACGGCAGCTCGACCTGCTACACAGAGATGGCTGGCGAAAAGATTGGCGAATGGATCAATAACCGTTACGCCGGCTGCGTCAGCCTGCACAATATTGCCGACCAACCTCTCAGCCTGATGGTCCAATACGACTTTTTAATTTTAGGTATTCCAACCTGGGATTACGGCGAACTGCAAGAAGACTGGGAAACCCACTGGGACGAGTTAGATCAGATCGATTTCACCGGCAAGCAGGTCGCAGTTTATGGGCTCGGCGACCAGGTCGGTTATCCGGAATGGTTTCAGGATGCACTGGGCTATCTCTGGGCCAAAGTAAAAAATCAGGGCGCCACAATGGTCGGCGCCTGGCCTAACGAGGGCTATACCTTTGATGAGTCGAAAGCACTCAGCGAGGATCAGAGTCAGTTTGTCGGACTGGCGCTCGACGATGAAAATCAGCTCGATCTGACCGACGACTACATTGAACGCTGGTGTCAGCAGATTTGCGCCGAATTCGGCCTCGAGTAATGAGCCAACCATCACCGGCCTGGTTTCAAATCGCCAATCCTGTTGCGCGCATCGCTAAAACAGTCACCATTATCGGCGCCGGAATTGCCGGTTGCACTTTAGCAGCCGCCCTGAAAAAACGCGGCTACAACGTGACAGTGATCGACCGTCATGCCACAGCAGGGCAGGAAGCTTCAGGCAATGCTCAGGGCATTGTCTACCCGAAACTATCCCACCGCGACGACCTATTACCACGGATTAATCTCGCCGCTATTCATTTTGCCAGCCACTATTACCAATCTTTTTGGAATAGCGGTCTCGGCAGCCAGTGCGGCGTGGTGGTGGTGCCTGAAAATCAAAAGATCAGGGATGACTGCATCCTGATCGGCGAGCGCTTTGTCGACCAACCGGGACTGGTCGAAGCGATTACAAGAGAGCATCTTGAAGCGTTGTCGGGCATCCCATTACACGCGGAGATTGCGCTGCATTTCCCGTCGTTGGGTTGGCTGCCCCCGGCACAAGTTTGCCAGCAACTGCTGCTAGACAATCAGATTCCACTGTTGCAAGCCGATGTTGCCGAACTCCAATACCGCGAGTCGGAAAATAGTTGGCAACTGCTGGATGATCAGCAGCAGACGGTTGCCATCAGCGAGACGTTGGTGATTGCCAATGCCTTTGACTGCAAACAGTTTAGTCAGACGCGCTATCTGCCGCTACGCAAACTACGTGGCCAGATTACCCAGTTACCCGCAACAGCACAGAGCAGTAAGATCAAAAAGGTGATCTGCGGCGAGGGCTACATTACACCTGCAACCAATGGCAGCCATAGCTGTGGCGCCACCTATAACAAAGATCTGTTTACCACTGAACTACGCGAACAAGATCACCGCGCCAACATTGCACAGATGGCGGCAACTGATTCGGGACTTGCGGCGGCACTCGGCGAACCGGATCTGCAACAGTTAACCGGTCGCGCCAACTTCCGTTGTACGACATCAGACTATCTGCCTATTTCGGGCCCCGTACCGAATATCCCCGCAATGCTGGAGGACTATGCAGCACTGCGTCGCGACGCTAAAACCGTCATCGAGACTCCCGGCCGCTATCTGCCCAACCTGTTTGTGAACTGTGGCATGGGTTCCCGCGGGCTGAGCTATGCGCCGTTAACCGCAGAGCTGTTAGCTTGCCAGATTGACAACCAGGCTCCACCTCTAGAACCGGTCCTGTGTCAGGCCATGCACCCGGTGCGCTTTTTAATTCGGGATCTTAAAAGAAATCGTATCTAAGTCGTCGGCATAGGCCAAGGTAACACTGTACTAGACATGAGTTGCAGGTGACTTATCATCCCTGACCCAGAGTCAGTCGTAGATACAAGACCACTTGTTGAGAAAACAGAATCATGAAATATGTTGGAGCTCATGTCAGCGCGGCTGGCGGCATCGAAAATGCACCGATCAATGCGCATCAAATCGGCGCCACCGCGTTTGCCTTTTTTACCAAAAACCAGCGCCAATGGCAGGCCAAACCGCTGAGCGATGAGAGTATCGAAAAGTTTAAGCAAAACTGTGAACGGTATAATTTTTCGCCAGATCAGATACTGCCCCATGACAGCTACCTGATTAACCTCGGCCACCCCGAGCATGAGGGTCTGGAAAAATCCCGCGCAGCGTTTATCGATGAAATGCAGCGCTGCGAGCAGCTGGGATTAAAATACCTGAACTTTCACCCCGGCAGTCATCTGCGAAAAATCTCTGAAGAGGCCTGTATCGCAAGCATTGCTGAATCAATCAATATCGCTCTGGATGCTACCTGCGGCGTTACCGCAGTGATTGAAAATACCGCTGGTCAGGGCAGTAATCTCGGCTTTCGCTTTGAACAGCTGGCGGCGATGATAGATGGTGTTGAAGATAAAAGCCGTGTCGGCGTCTGCTACGACACCTGTCATGCCTTTGCCGCTGGCTATGATATGCGCAGCACAGATGGCTGCGAAAAAGTCTTCGATGATTTTCAGCGTATTGTTGGCTTTGATTATCTCTGTGGAATGCATCTGAACGATTCACGTTCGGAGTACTCCAGCCGCGTTGACCGCCACCACAGCTTGGGGTTGGGACATCTGGGCATGAATGTGTTTCAGTTTATTATGCAAGACTCACGCTTTGACGGCATTCCACTGGTTCTGGAAACCATCGACCCCTCAATCTGGGCCGATGAAATCGATTTATTACGCAGCTTTCAGACCTCAGCCTCAAGCTGATCGCGCCCATCAGCCCGGTCAGCGAGCCGCGCTGAAGCTACTCCGCCAGCAGGATAGAAAGCCCCGAGCGGTAAGCCTCTGCGCTGGAGCGTTGATCGCCCATGTGCTCCAGCACCGCAGCCAGGCGAGAATAGCCCTGTGCCGAGGGACGCAGCGCAATCGCGGCGCTCAGATAATCTTTGGCTTTGCCCCAGAACTGTAAGCGCTGACAGATTCTTCCGAGAGTCAGCAACAGGTCAACATCATCGCGATGTCGCAGCAGCCACTTCTCGGCAACCATCAACTGTTTTTCTGGGCTGGTTGATTCAAGCTCACCAAACTGTTCCACCAACTGTCGGTGCCACTGTTTATTCAGAGTTTTGGTCAACAGCATCTGCTGTCGATCAAACAACTTCAATCTGCCCAGAGCTGCACCATAGCCGGCAATAATCTCGGGATCACGATGCAGTCTTTTCGGCATCTGATGCCAGACGTTCTCCAGATCTGCCCTTCGCTGGTTAATTAAACTCTCGGGACAGGCGGTAAACTGGTCGAACAAATTGCAGTAGACATCCTGCTCCAGACTGGCCATATCCTGCTCACTGATCGCCTTGTAGTGCTTCAGATCGCGAAGTAACTTTTGCAGAGTCGCCCAGTCCTCCGCCAGATAATAGGCGTCGGCCAACAGTCTCAATAGCGCGCCGTCGCGAGGATTTGTGACATAGATGGATTGCAGAATTTGCACTGCGTCAGCAGGTTTCTCTTCAAGCAGACAGAGTTCCGCAAGCGCCTTGTCGGCAATAAAACTGCTGTTCGGATAGCTGAGTTTCAAGCGCTCAAGAATCTGCCGCGCCTGGTCAAACTGCTCGTTATCGGCAGCGGCTCTGGCCGCAAAGACCAAATTGACCACAGGCATCGTCGATCTATCAGCGGACTGCAACAACCGTTTTGTCGCCTCCTGCCACTCATCACTGGCAAACAGTAACAGTCCTGCGGCAGTCTGATTGGTCCTGCGTGTGTTACGCCGATTATTCCACCAGGCGATGAACCCGCCAGCCCCAACAATCCAGCGCCAGCTCAGCAATAGCCAAAATAGCAGCGCGGTGGCCAAAATATACAGCAAGAGCCCGGTCCAGGCGCTCATCTCAATGGTTGTGTCGGCAGCGCTAATGAGAATATAGCCACTTCCAAACTGCAAAATCCACACCATGGCGGCACCGGCCAGCAGCGCCAACACGAATAACAATAGCGGTTTTCTCACTTCGCCGGCTCCTCATCAGCGCCACCGGCCTGAATCGCATCCTGAATAGCATTATACGAAGCGGAAAGATCCGGCAATTGCTGACTGATCATCACGTCACTCAGAGTCTGCAGGCGCGACAATAGCACCTCGGACTCGCTATTTAACGGGAAATAGCTGTGCACAAGTTTCGCAGCCTGCTGCAAACTGCTGCGATAGATCGACTGCTGTTCACTCAGCAATGCACTCTGCGCCTGTTGTAGCAACAGACTGATGTTTTGTCGCACTATGGCCTGCTCCGCGCCGGTCAGCAGCGGCTCAATCGGCTGCTGGCGCTTCTGCACAACAACAAGATTGGCGAGCTTCTCGCTTAAACGGGCCAGGGTTTGAGTTATCCATGCCACCTTTGGCTCGAACGAATTCACCTCTTTACTTGCGTCTGTAGCGGCCTCTTGTTCGACGCGCGGCTCTAACACTGTAAGCGTTTCAAGCGTCGAAGAAATCGCCTGTAACTCAAGATAGATTCCCTCGCGATCAACTTTTTTGGCCATACGCAGAGCAGCGATGTCCACCGCCAGCGCATTTCGTACAGCAGCCAGATCTGGATCGTTGAGCTGCACAAAGATGGCGTCGACATTTTGCAGAATCGCCAGAGGAATTTCGCTACTGCGCTCAACTTGCAAACGCTGGCTGGCAAGGCGCACAAGATACAGTGCCTCATTTAGCAACCAGTCGCCCTGATTGGCGCTGCCCAGAGTTTGTATCTGCTGTGCTTGACGATTGGTCATCAGACGCAGTGAATAGAGCTGGTCCTGCAGGTCATTGATAATCTGCAGCTGCTGTTGGGCACTACGAAGGTTCAGCTGCTGCTGTTGCGCCAGCTCAGCATTAAGGTCACCGAGGCTGGCTTGAAAGGTTTGATTTAATCCCTCACGCTGCTGCCACTGCGTCCAGGCCAACCAGCAGGCACCCGCCAGTGCTGCCAACAGCAGCACCATAAAAACCTTTAACAATAAGCTCGAAGACTTTGCCATGGGCTTCCCGGCAGACGACGCATCAGTTTTTGGTGATGGTTTTTTCGCGCTGTCAGCAGCGGCTTTTTGCGACGCAGGCGGCTGGCGCGTCGAGGCTGTTACTTGCTCCGCGCTGTCGCCCTCAACAGCTGTTGATGAATTGGATTTAACCTGTTTTTTTGGCAGCTGTGTTTTTTTATCCGTCACCATTCTTCCTCTTTCACCTGACTCTTAAAATATGGAGCAATGTTTACTATAGGCGCAATGTAACCCAGAGGGTCGCCCGCGAATGATGTTTGCCGCGACGGCCTAAATAGCCTTTTCCACCGCAGCCAGCATCGATTCAGGCAGGGCATTTTCAGCGCTGACAATATTCTGATAACCCAGGTCACGGGCAATCGCCGCCACTCGCTCGCTGGGCACTACCAGCGCGACAGCTACAGCGAGCTCAACTGGCAATGGGCCCATTGCCTGCAGCAACTCTCCGCTATGGGCAACCAGACAGTCACTTTGCAACAAGTGATGACGCGCTTTCAACACCTGCTGCTGAATAATCTCGCGGCGGTAAAGTTCGCAGTAATCGACTCTTGCGCCGCGCTCGCTTAACGTCTGACCGAGAATTTCACGTCCCCCGCAGCCACGAAAAATAATCACTCGCTGATCACTGAGATCTTCAAGCTGCGGCAGCGCCAATAATACCTCACTATTTTGTCGTCCATTCGGCGCACGCGCGACAATATTTTCCGCCGCCAGAATCTCAGCGCTGTGTTGGCCAATGGCAAAAAATTCTACGCCCACAGGAAGCATCGGCCAATAGCGATCAAACCATTCCAAGGCTAGCTCGGCAGCATTGCCGCTGACCACAATAGCTTTATGGAAATTATCCAACTCGAGGATCAGATTTCTAATCGCCTGGCTTTCAGCGGCTTTATTGTCACTAATTGGCTCAATCGCCATAACGGGTGTGTGAGTGACCTTGGCTCCATTTTTTTCAAGCAGGGCAATAAAACGATCAGCCTCGCGCTCGGGTCTCACCACGAGAACCCGCTTTGCCGTTAAAGGGCTGCGCTGAGCATCTGAGTCGTGGGACTGCACCATTAGTCGGCCCCGTATACCTCGGCGAGAATCTCACCGGCTCCGGCTGCCAGCAGGCGTTCGGCCAGCTCAATCCCCAACTGCTCTGCCTGACGCGCCGGCGCTGACAACTGATCTTGCAGAATCCGTGAACCATCAATACTGCCCACCAACCCTCGCAGTGACACGGAACCTTCATCCTCGCTCAGTTCTGCAAAACAGGCAATCGGCACCTGACAGCCACCCTGCAACCGCCTGTTAAGGGCTCTTTCGGCGGTAACGCAGATACCTGTCTGGCTGTGCTCCAAAGGTTTTAGCAGATCAATGGTAGCCTGGTCGTCGACGCGACATTCAATGCCCACCGCACCCTGACCGCCAGCGGGCAGACAGAGCTCTGCAGGCAGCCGCGAGGCGATTCGCTGTTCCATTTCAAGTCTGATCAATCCTGCACTGGCCAACACGATCGCGTCGTACTCACCCGCATCAAGCTTGGCCAGGCGAGTATTGACATTACCGCGCAGATCGCGGATTTGTAATTGTGGATAGCGGGCTCGAATCTGGCACTGGCGACGCAAGCTGGAGGTTCCCACTACCGCGCCGACCGGCAGCTGTGAGAGCTCGGTGTAGCGGTTAGAGACAAACGCATCGAGGGGGTCTTCACGTTCACAGATAACCGTCAGGCCCAACCCTGGGGGAAATTCCATCGGCACATCTTTCATCGAGTGCACGGCGATATCGGCGCGATCCTCTAGCATCGCTAATTCGAGCTCCTTGACGAACAGACCTTTGCCCCCCACTTTAGCCAGTGGGGTATCCAGCAAGATATCGCCGCGGGTTGTCATAGCGACCAACTGCACATCGAGTTGCGGATGATTTTCCAATAATCGGGCTTTAACAAATTCGCCTTGCCAGAGTGCTAGCGGGCTCTTGCGCGTTGCAATTCGGATCGTTTGAGACACGTCTTTTCCATTGCGTTAATAAATAAGGCTGCCATTATCGACGATTTGGCCACGCTTGGGCAGTTCTAATCACCGGAAATAGCGCTAAAGCTTTGGCAGCAGACGCCGTAGCCTGGGCTCGAGGCGACGACTGACCAGCGGCTCCTCATCAATATCGCGCAGTTTCACCGATAGGTGACCCTCGTAATAGCCGACTCCTGCGATGGCATCGCGGGCAACCAGTGCGCCGCGATGAATACGCACAAACAGATGAGAGAACTCCTTTTCAATTTCTTTCAATGTAGTGGCGAGCACCGACTGACCCTCGGGAGTGTGGGCGACAACATATTTCTGCTCAGCCTGAAGCAGCCGAATCTGCTCTACCGGCACTAACTTATAGCCGCGATGTGTTTTGCTGCACAGATAACGTCGGTTAGTGACTCCCGGATCGCTCAGTTGCGCACGAGTTGGCTGGGTCGCCCGCCGCAGGGCAATATCCAGCTCCTCTTCCTTGATCGGCTTAAGCAGATAGGCAAAGGCGCGAACATCAAAGGCTCGCAGAGCAAAATCGTCATAGGCGGTGCAAAAAATTACCACCGGTGGCGGCACCATCCGGGCAATTTTTTCAGTCGCCTCAAGGCCATCCATCTCCGGCATACAGACATCCATCAACACAACGTCCGGCAGCGAGCGGTGCGCCATCTGCACCGCTTCAACACCATTTCTGGCTTCCCCTATTACCTACACATCGGTTCTCTTCTCGAGAATACGCTGCAGGCGAAGACGCGCCAGTGATTCATCATCCGCGATCAGTACCTTGATCATTATTAACCCTCCAGTGGTTTGAATCGAATCCTCGTGTGGTAGTGGTTATAAATTATCGCCTCGTCCAACTCAGCGAAACCATAAAGGAAAGTGTCGAGTCGAGAGCGCAAATTATCCAGCGCCATCTTATGACCCGAAGTCAGGGGAAGGCTCTTGGCCTGCAGACTCTCGGGCAGTGTGTTAACCAAATCGATCGTTACCCAGCCTTTTCTCGACGTCCCTTTTTCGCGATCGATCACCAGATACAACGCACCTCCGCGAGCGCAGGGCTGGATACCATGAAACACCGCATTTTCAATCAACGGCTGCAAGATAAGCGCCGGCACACGAATTGGTTTGAGATCGACACTGCTATCCCAGCTGTATTCAAGGCGGTTGCCGAGCCGCATTTTCTCAATTTCAAGATAACGCTGACAGGCTTCGACTTCTTCATGCAGGCTGACATCCGTCCTGTTTTGCAACGCATAGCGAAATAGATCCGAGAGATTTTCCACGGTCTTCTCGGCCCGGTCGGCGTCCAGGCGAATCAGGGTCGCGAGACTGTTCATGCTGTTGAACAAAAAATGAGGTCTAATTTTGGCCTGCAGCGACTGCAGCCGCGCTTCAAGCGCAGCACTCCGCTGCTGGTGCAGACGCTGCTGCAAATAATAGAGTCGCAGAATAACGCCGGCGGGAATTGCAGCGATCAATACCGTATTGAGAATAGAGAAAAGATTTGCACGCCACACTCCCAGAGACGAATAGTGCTGCCACAGATCGGCAACCACTGCACAGAGTGCCGCAGCAAGTAACACCAATAGATAGTTGATCAGCGCCACAAGCGACAAGGGCTGATTGGCCAGATAGTCGCGCACGCGACATAACATCAGCGCACTGAGCAGCGCAGTCCAGAATATCAGCAGACCGGCTTTACCGAGCCAGACAAAATCAAAGTCGGCAACACCGCTGTGAACCAGCGTCAGCAGCAACGCGAGAAGCGCAGCCATTACAAATAGACCCAGCAAACCCTGGCCATGACAGAGGTTGGGAATAAAATAATATCTTTTTTGAGCGTGTTTTTCTCCTGAATCACTCATTCGAGTTATTGCTCATCCCTGTGATTAGCTATAATCCTAGCCGCGATATAACTACTGAGCAAACAAGTCGATGAGTAAACTCGAGAACAGCAGCAATAAACCAACGCCGAACCAACAACCCGATCAGCTGACCAATCAAGCGTGGGGCGGGCGATTTAGTGAAGCGGTGGATGAGTTCGTCGCCCGCTTTACCGCCTCTGTCAATTTTGATCAACGCCTCTATCGTCAGGATATTCAGGGCTCCACCGCCCATGCCAGAATGCTCTGTGAAGCGTCTGTTCTGACCGCTGATGAACGCGATCAAATTATCGCCGGCCTTGCTGATATTGCTGCGCAGATTGAATCCGGTGAATTTGCCTGGTCGGTGGCGCTGGAAGATGTGCATATGAATATCGAGGCCGCACTCACCGACAAGATCGGTATTGTCGGCAAAAAACTGCATACTGGCCGCTCGCGCAACGATCAGGTGGCGACCGATATTCGCCTCTGGCTGCGTGATCAAATCGACGAAATTACGCCTGTTTTAACTCGCCTGCAAAGTGGTCTGATTGAACTTGCCGAGCGCGAGTCGGCGACCATTATGCCCGGCTTTACCCATCTGCAAACTGCACAGCCGGTGACCTTTGGCCACCATCTGCTGGCCTGGAACGAGATGCTAGAGCGTGACTACAGTCGCCTGCAGGACTGTCGCAAACGCCTCAATCAGTGCCCCCTCGGCGCCGCAGCACTGGCCGGAACCACTTACCCAATCGACCGCCACTTCACTGCTCAGGCGCTGGCTTTTGACAAACCCACAGAGAACTCGCTCGACTCGGTGAGTGATCGCGACTTTGCCATCGAGTTCTGCGCATTCGCCAGCATGCTGATGACCCACCTGTCACGCATGTCCGAGGAGCTGGTGCTATGGACCTCGGCTCAGTTTCAGTTTATCAATCTGCCGGATCGCTTCTGCACTGGCTCATCGATTATGCCGCAGAAGAAAAATCCTGATGTACCCGAGCTGGTGCGCGGCAAAACTGGCCGCGTTAACGGTCACCTGATCGCCCTGTTGACGCTAATGAAGAGTCAGCCACTGGCCTACAACAAGGACAATCAGGAAGATAAAGAACCGTTGTTCGATACCGTAGACACCGTGCGCGACTGCCTGCGGGCCTTTGCCGATATGATTCCGGCTATCGAATCGCGCAAAGACATGATGCTTGAAGCGGCGCGACGCGGCTTTTCAACGGCGACTGACTTGGCGGATTATCTGGTCCGTAAAGGCATTGCCTTCCGCGACTCCCACGAAATTGTTGGCAAGTCAGTGGCCTATGGTCTGGCCGAGAACAAAGATCTTTCCGAGATGACGCTGCAGGAACTACAACAGTTTTCCAGCGAAATTGGGGAGGATGTTTTTGAGGTGCTTACCCTGGAGGGTTCGGTCGCGGCGCGAGATCATCTCGGCGGCACAGCCCCGTCACAGGTTCGGGCTGCGGCAAAGCGCGCAGCGGCGCTTATTGACGAGCGGTAAGCAGCGCTAGTGAAGGTTAAAAATTAAAGCTCACTGTTTCTCCTGACTGGGCGGCGCAGGCTTCACTGAGCATAGTGCCAAGCAACTCATTGTTAACCGTGTTGCGCCACTCGCCCTGCTCAAGCTTGAAGTGAAAACCTCCGGATTTTGCTGCCAGCCAAATCTCACCGGTAGCGGGTTGTCGAGAGAGAATAATTTGCGATCCGTTGTTCTCGCAGGTAATCGTCAGCATACCGGCACTGTTTTCATAGTCGATATCTGCACCGCTGTCATCAATGCTCTCCTCGATGGAAAACATCAGCTCATCGACCAACTGGTTGTACTCTGCTTCATTCATTGTCTATCGTGTCCACTGGGGGTGAGCGATTGGCCTCACGCCGTATAATTGTTTGAGTGTGGTCTACCACTGCCGCTATACTCACCCGCTACGTTGCAGTTGCATCCAGGGCCGGAATTATAAACCATGAATCACTATTTATTTTCACCATCAGGCAAAAACCTGAAAGTAAAAATCTCCGGTGAACCAAAGCCACCGACAATGAGCTCACGACCCCTGCTGTTTGGCGCCACCATCGCGCTAATCATGGCGACTTCGGGCTGTGGTAATAAAGGTGATCTCTATGTTCCCGATGATGCCAACACCACTTTCCAGCAAACGCGATATACACCAACAGAATCTCAACAGGATCAAGACTGAGTCCCCATGCACGATGCCGTTAGTTCGTTTACAGCCGTCAGCTCTGATCAGGGAAACCTGCAGATGGAGCGCGTACCACTCAACGATATTGCCAATCAATTTGGCACGCCCTGCTATGTCTATAGCAAAGCGGCTATCAGTCATAATTTCCTCGCCTATCAGAGCGCACTGGCCGACAAAGCGCATTTGATCTGTTACGCCGTCAAAGCTAACTCCAATATTGCCGTATTGCAGACTTTAGCTGAGCTGGGAGCCGGTTTTGATATTGTCTCGATCGGTGAACTCGAGCGCGTACTCCGCGCCGGTGGCGATCCGTCGAAGGTGGTTTTTTCCGGTGTAGCAAAATCCGCCAGCGAAATGCAGCGTGCACTGGAATTGGGTATTCACTGTTTTAATGTCGAGTCCGAAGCCGAGCTGGAACTGCTTAACAATACGGCAGCCAACTGTGCGCGGGTGGCTGCGGTATCGCTGCGTGTGAACCCGGATGTCGATGCACAGACACATCCCTATATTTCTACCGGGCTTAAAGAGAACAAATTTGGTATTGATATCGATCGCGCACCGCAGGTCTATCAGCGCGCCGCGCAGATGAGCCACATTAAGGTGGTTGGTGTTGATTGCCATATTGGCTCACAACTGGTCGACACAGCTCCGTTTGTCGCCGCCCTGGAACGTTTACTGGCGCTAGTCGACAGGCTCGGCGAACTGGGTATCACTCTCGATCACATCGATATCGGCGGTGGTCTCGGCGTGTGTTACAACAACGAACAGCCACCGACTCCAGAGAACTATATGGCGGCCGTTTTGCCGCTGTTGCAAGGCCGCAGTGAAATGCTGGTGCTGGAACCGGGCCGCTCGATTGTCGCCAATGCAGGGGTAATGTTGACCCAGGTGCAGTATCTGAAAAGCAATGGCGAGAAAAACTTTGCCATTGTCGATGCGGCGATGAACGACATGATCCGCCCGGCGCTGTACCAGGCGTGGATGGATATTCAACCGGTTGTCAGAAGCGATGTGCCAGCTGCCGTCTACGATGTGGTCGGCCCGGTCTGCGAGACTGGTGACTTCCTCGCCAAAGAGCGATCACTGTCGATAAGCACCGGGGCTACTCTCTGTCTGTTTTCGGCAGGTGCCTACGGTTTTGTGATGAGTTCAAACTACAACAGCCGCCCACGGGCTGCTGAGTTGATGGTGGATGATGACCAGGTACATGTTATTCGCCAACGCGAGACTATCGAAGATTTGTTTAGTGGCGAGCAACTGCTGCCATCAAAGGCCGGTTAGCCATCATGTTAATGAAATTCACTAAAATGCACGGTCTCGGTAATGACTTTGTCGTGATTGATGCGGTTACACAAAATGTGCGCATGACCGGCTCGATGGCACGCCGCCTTGCCGACCGTAAAACCGGCATAGGATGTGATCAGGTATTGGTTGTTGAACCACCATCGGATCCACAAATCGATTTCAATTATCGTATCTTTAACTGCGATGGCGCTGAGGTAGAACAGTGCGGCAACGGTGCACGCTGTCTGGCGCGCTTTGTTCACGACCGTCAGCTGACCGGCAAAACCTCAATCAAGGTAAAGACCTGTAACCGCGTGCTCAGCCTAAATTTGATCGGCAAAAATCAGGTAGAAGTGGATATGGGTATTCCCGACCTCAATCCGGCTGCACTTCCCTTCGATGCCCGTGAAAAGGCCATGCTCTACGACATAGAGGTTGCCGGCAACAACGAGAAAATTTTCGCTGTCTCGATGGGCAATCCTCATGCAGTGCTAACGGTTGACGATATCGCCTCCGCGCCAGTTGCACAATTGGGCGCGGCGCTTGAGTCGCACCCGCGTTTTGCCAATCGCGTCAATGTAGGTTTTATGCAGATTGTTGACCGCAGTGAAATCAAGCTCAGGGTGTTCGAACGCGGTGTCGGGGAAACTGAAGCCTGCGGTACCGGCGCCTGCGCCGCGGCAGTCGCCGCGATCCAGCAACAGCTGGTTGACGACTCAGTAACCGTCAAGCTGACTCGAGGCTTTCTGAAAATAGACTGGAAAGGTGAAGGTCATCCCCTGATAATGACCGGACCGGCCACCACAGTTTTTCACGGACGTATACGAATATGAGTAAGCAGCCAGAAGTTGATCCCGCAGAAAAAATCGTTCGCGAGTTTCTCCGCGACAACCCTGACTTCCTCGATAAGAATACCGATATTCTCGAAACGCTGGTGCTGCCGCACAACAGCGGCAAGGCAGTATCGCTTGTCGAGCGCCAAGTAGGTGTCCTGCGCGACCGCAATAAAGAGATGCGCACGCGGCTAGACAATATGCTGCAGACCGCCCATGACAACGACCTGCTGTTCGAAAAAACCAAACGACTGGTGCTCAACCTGCTTGAAGCAAAGACGCTCGCATCAATTGTGGAAGCGGTTTATGACAGTCTGGGCAAAGACTTCGGTATCGAATACTACAGCTTGACACTACTTGGCAATGATAAAAAACTCCCGCGCACCATGGCTCGGATTGCCAGTATAGAAAAAGCCAATGAATCGGTTGGCACGCTGCTCGGCGCCAATCGCGCGGTATGCGGCATTCTCCGCGAAGAGGAAATGGTGTTTCTGTTTGGCGAGAGTGGCCGCCAAGTTGGATCAGTGGCTGCTGTGCCACTACGCTACGATAGCCTCTACGGTATTCTCGCGGTTGGCAACAGCGACCCCAACTTCTACAAGAGCAGTATGGGGACGCTATTTCTCAGCTATATCGCCGAAATTCTCAATCGGCTGATGCCTGGTCATCTAAAAGCACTGGTTTAACAAAACCGCAAGTTATTGGCGTCGCGACGGTTTTTTGCCTGCGGCACCGGTCGATTTTTTACCAACGGTACTCTTTGCTGCATTGCGGCGACGCTTGGAAGATCGTGCAGAGTCCGTACCCGAGGAGGCCGAACGCGGCCCCTCTGTCCGTTTCTTGTTACCCTTTTGTTTAGGCTTAGCATCATGTTCACGGGCCATATCCGATGCCCGGGCCGAAACCTTATGTGGCTTTTTACCTTTCTGGGGGGCCGCGCCTCCCTGTTCGACCAATTCAAAATCGATTTTACGTTCGTCTAGGTTAACTCGCACAACCCGGACTGCCAGTTTGTCACCTAACCGGAAAATGCGCCCGGTTCGCTCTCCGACCATGCGATGCTGAGAGGCCTCATGGTAGTAGTAATCCTTGGGTAATCCAGTGACATGAATCAAGCCCTCAACATAGAGGTCATCGAGCATTACAAACAACCCAAAACCAGTGACCGCACTGACCACGCCGCTGTACTCTTCGCCAACCCGGTCGACCAGATATTCACATTTCAGCCAATTGACCACATCCCGAGTGGCCTCATCGGCACGCCTCTCGGTGACAGAAAGATGCGATCCAGTTTCATCGAGACGCGGCAGTTCGTAAGGGTAGATGTCGGCTTTGGCCAACTCGGGTGCACCGTCGACTCGGACGATGTTTGCAACCTTTTTCCCGCTGCGAATCAGACTGCGGATAGCGCGATGAACCAACAGGTCGGCGTAGCGGCGAATCGGTGAGGTGAAATGGGTGTAGGCATCAAATGCGAGACCAAAATGGCCATTATTTTCCGCCTGGTACACCGCCTGACTCATGGAACGCAGCATAACGGATTGAATAACCGACGCATCATCTCGGTGTTTGACCGCTCTTAATACACGCTGATAGTCCTCTGGCTGCGGATCGTCACCCCCGCCAAGGCCTATACCCAGTTCGCCGAGAAAGTCCCGCAGAGAGGAGAGACGCTCTTCGCTGGGGCCTTCATGAACACGATAGAGTGCCGGCAACTTGGCTTTCTCCAAAAAATGCGCAGTGCACACGTTAGCCGCCAACATACACTCTTCAATTAAGCGATGCGCCTCGGTTCGTTTAACCGGAATGATCTGACTGATCTTGCGTTGGGCGTCGAAGAGAATACGGGTTTCTTGTGTATCGAAGTCGATTGCGCCGCGCTGATTGCGACGCTTGTGCAGTACAGTATAGAGATCATGCAGCGAATCGATCTGCGGCAGAATGGCAGTAAATTGATTGCGCAGGTTGTCACTGTCGGCAGATTTTTTCTCTTCGATTATCTGCGCCACCTGGGTATAGGTGAGCCGCGCGTGGGAATACATTACCCCTTCGTAAAATTGATACTTTGTGACATCTCCCTCACGGCTAACCTGCATCTCGCAGACCATGCACAAACGATCTTCACGGGGATTGAGTGAACACAGGCCGTTGGACAATTTCTCCGGCAGCATCGGCACCACATGGTTGGGAAAGTAGACCGAGTTACCGCGCTCGAAAGCTTGGCGATCCAGCGCAATGCCGGGTTTGACATAATGTGACACGTCGGCGATTGCGACAATTAATTTCCAGCCACCGCGAGATTTCGGTTCACAATAAACCGCATCATCAAAATCACGAGCATCTTCACCATCGATAGTAACCAGAGGCAGCGCGCGCAGATCGACGCGGAAGTCTTTATCCGTAACATGGTCCGGTATGGCATCGGTCTCAGCCTGCACCTCATCGCTCCAGCCGTGAGGGATACCGTAATTGCGAATTGCCACCTCGATCTCCAGACCGGGGTCGAGATGATCACCCAGCACCTCACTGATATGACCACTGGGCGGACTGTTGCGTGATGGCGCCTCGGTGATATCGACCAGCACTATTTGACCGGGCTCTGCAGCGCAGAGCTGATCCGCGGGAATTAAAATATCCTGGCTGATACGCGGGTTGTCGGGACGCACAAAGTGAATACCACTCTCGCAAAAATAGCGCCCGACCAGCTGTTTGGTCTGGCGCTCGACCACATCGACCAGAGTTCCCTCTGGACGTCCCCGGCGATCCCAGCCGGCAATTCTCAGCAGCACAATATCGCCGTCAAAAACGCGGCGCATCTGGCGGCTGGAAAGATAGATATCCTGCTCTCCACCCTGCAGTGGGCTGACAAAGCCATAACCTTCAGGATGACCGATAACACGACCTTTTATCAGGTTCAGTTTATCCAGTGTGCCGTAGGCATCAACTCGGTTGCGAGCAATCTGGCCATCGCGCTCCATGGCCCGCAGCCGTCGGCGCATCGCTTCGATCTGATCGTCATCGACCAGCTGCAGACCCGCGCAGATTTCCGCATGAGTTAGTGGGCCGACACTCTCATGCAGATAGTCGAGCACAAACTCACGGCTGGGAACCGGACGCTGGTAGCGCTCCGCTTCACGGCTGGCATGGGGATCGGTAGGTTTTTGTTGTCGAGCCATAAGGGTTGATCTGTCCTGGTGCTATCGCTGCGATTTGTCTGCGAGGTTTGCGAGACCCATTCCGCGTGGCGAAGTCTGTTGAAGTAGGTCTGTTAGAATAGACCCGAGAGAGACGTTGTCAGTCTATGTGTTATGGGCAACAGAGTAAAAGGAATTCGCCACGTAAAAAAATCCCGGACCGGGAGTCTTGTCCGTCCGGGCTTCAGTTACATTCAACTTTTAATGGGGTCTACCCGTGTGAATATTGCAGCAGTGTATCGATTAATATTGACTCGCACCATCCTTGGTGCACGACCTCCTAGTCGCCATGTATTCATACAAAAAGGCGGTGGTATGACGTGCGCTGATACGGCTTTGCTTCCCTGCTGACCAACTCCCTGTCAGTCATGCCTCTAGCGTCTTGCTTATCAGCGCCGTCTGTATAAACAGCAGTGTAGGACTGTTATTTATTTCACCACTACCATCCCTTTGAACGCATCATGCTAGGGAGTCAATACAGGGTTCCATAATAGGCATGTGATTCACAAAAAAACATTACACTGACGGATTAATACTAAAGGATTAGTTTCGCAATCAGGAAACCAGAAAATCTTCGATGTGTTCTCGGATCTGCTTGACGCGAATGAGGTTCTTTTGGGCGTCCAGAGAGCCGTAATCAGCCCTGAATGCCGTTACCATCTCGCGTAGTTCGGTCATCCCGTAAAGTCCAGACAGCCCCATCAGATCATGAATAATCTCTCGTACGCTGGCGTTTTCATTATTCCTCAACTGATCGTCGAGCTTATCAAGGCTGTCATAGAGCGCCTTTTTTAACTCATCCACCGGCACTACGGTGGAGAGCAACCCCGCCCCTCTGGGAGCCGGTGCATCGATGTAGCGGGCGACAACTTTTGTCAGTGCATCAATCAGTTCATTTTCGTTGACCGGCTTTAACAGCACCATGGCGGCGCCGGCTTTACTAATGCGCTCACGCTCGACCATGGTGACATCGGCCGTTATGGCGATAATCGGCGGGCTTTCACCAGACTGCTGAATAATCGTTTCGCTGGCCGTCACACCATCGATGATTGGCATATGAATATCCATAATTATGGCGTCGACATGCAGCTTGCTGGCAATTTCGATGGCCTCCTGACCGTTGTTTGCGGTCAAACAACTGGCGCCATAGCCCTTCAGCAGACGCACCAGCAGCTTCTGATTAAAAGCATTGTCCTCGGCGACCAGAATAGTCACGCCGGCGAGTACTTCATCTGCAGAGGCGCTGTGGTTTGGAGAACCAATCAGGCTCTCGCTATTGGGCGCGGCGTTTTCCTCCAGCTCACAGGTAAATGAAAATACCGCACCGTGATCAACCTGGCTGCTAACAGTGATTTCACCGCCCATCACATGGATGAGGTTCTTGCAGATTGAAAGGCCGAGTCCCGTGCCGCCGAAGCGACGATTGATCGATGTATCTTCCTGAGAGAACGGGTCAAACAACGTTGGTATTTTCGACTCTTCGATACCCTTCCCGGTATCGGCAACCGAACATTCCAATATCACCTTACCGGCTTCGTTACCGAGACAGCGAATATCAACACTAACACTACCTGAGTCGGTAAACTTGATCGCATTGCTCAACAGATTACTAATGACCTGCGTAAAGCGCACTGGATCACCAACCAGCGCCCGGGGAACATTGTCAGCGATATGATAACTCAACGTCAGACCTTTGACCTCGGCGCGCTGTCGATGTATCGCCATTAGATCGGCAATCCATGACTGAATATAGAAAGAAATTTTTTCCAGAGTAAAGCCGCCGACTCTCGCTTTGGAGAACTCAAGGATATCGTCGATCATCGTCAGCAACATGCTCGACGACATACCAATAATTCGCAGATTTTCTTCTCGCTTTGCAGCGTCGGTTTCGATCGAGAGCAGCTTGGAAAACCCAATCACCGCAGTCAGCGGTGTGCGCAGCTCATGGCTCATTCTGGCAAGAAACTGATCTTGCGCTTCCATTGCCTCCTCAAGCTCAATCAGGGTAATTTGCAGCTGTGCTGTCGCGCGAGCCACTTCGCTCTGCATACGAACATTGGATTGGCGCACGCTGGTGGCTAACTGGTTGATACCCGAGGCCAGTTTTCGCACTTCCAAAGGGCCGTCTTCCACCGCCAGGTTACTCAGATTACCGGCCTCCATCGACTCCACTACTTCAGTGAGCGACTCAACCGGCCGCGAGATGCTGCGCCCAATGCGCATGGCCAACCACGCGGCCACCAGCAGCCCAAGAGTCGAGACCAGCAGAATCGCAAATATTCCCTCACGATATTGTTGCTCAAGTATTTTATCGGTCAGGGACACGACAACCCAACCGAGCACTGCTGGATCCGGCGTCTGGCCTTCATCGTAGTCTTCCAGGGCAGGTGTCGTCAGCGTCACGCGGGCGTAAAAGTACCAGTTGTGGTCGATAAATCGGGGCTTGCCAAACTCATAGGTACCAGGCATATCAACAACCGCCGGATTCAGCTCGCCAATGGCCACACTGGTCTGTTGGGCGGCATTATAAAAAAGTAGCCCATTAACCGAGGGAATATCGAGCACTGACTCACCGAGCTCCTTTAGCATCTGTTGATTATTCGAATAGAGAGCAAATTCGGCATTGGATGAAATTTGCTGCGCGGCAACAGATCCAGTGTTGTGGAGATTGGCTAACAGCACGCTGCGCTGACTGGAAATCATATAGCTGGCGAGAACAACACACAGCAAGGCGAGTGGCAGCAGTGATGTAATCAATAGCCGCGAGTGTATTCTCGAGATCTTCTTTTTATTGGCTGTCACGTCTCTACTCCCCGTCCAGGCGCTGGCGGTAAAATTGCTCTTCTCTCAGAGGCACTTTGAGGCTAGCGGCAACCGAATAATTAAAGTGTATTGAATAATATTCTGGCTCATAAGCTCGCCCCTGGTGCTCCGGCGACAGTATTATCTGACTAACCAGCTCAAGAGTTTGCTTGGCCACATTATCCGGTGACGAGAAGACAGCCGCCAGCGCTCCGGCCCTGAGATACGTGCGCGAAAAGGCAATAACCGGCACTTTGTGCCTGTAACTCAGATGTAATATCCATTTTGCCGTTGCCAGATTGATCAGCCGGCTGTCGGGCACCGGGATAAACACGTCACTGCGGCTTAATGCTGGCTCTATTTTGTGGATCGGGTTATCGCTGGCACCAATACTGACAAACTCAGACTCCATGCCAGTCTTATCGATGATCTTAGCAATCCTGGCCTGCTGACCAGCTGAAGAGGGACCGAGCATTACACTGGTCTTTTTAGCCGCGGGTAAGAGTAGCTTTGCAAGACGAATACTGCGATCGACAGGTTGGTCGATGAAGACCGAGGAGATATGCCTGACAAACGCTCCCTCATCCGAGCCGAAGTAGCGCTTGGCCAGCGCGGAAAATGAGCTCTCGGTGATCAAAACGCTGAGAATCGGCAGGCTGAGATCCTGAGAATTGGCTATCTGTCGATAGGCAGTATCGGCGGCGGCAGTGCCGATGGTGACAATTAAGTCATTGGATTCAGGCTGGAGATCACTATCATTTTGCCTTGAGACAAACTCTACCGACACCTTGAATTGACCTGGCAGCGTCTTTTCCAACCCCCGCCTGACCGTATCCATAACGGCAACATAGTCCGCCGACGGTTTACTGATTAGGAATAAAAGTCTGAGTGGGTCGGCATTAACCTTAAGACTCAAGGTCATCAATAATAGCGCAACCACCACAGAAACAAGCCGAGTTTTGCCCGGCTGACCTCTACGACGTGCTGTGCAATGTGACCAAATACTCATGTCCAAATCAATGATTCACCGACTTTGATATTAAAACTAAAACGGGCTGATATCGTGCGAGCAATGCTTGCTAAGGCATGGAAAGCCTCACACCGAGGATATATTGGGTTTCAAAATTGTGGTACTGGTAGAACTCACTATAGGGGTCGCCGACGTTTTGCACGGTAAATGACAAGTCAATTTTAGATCGGCCCGCTGTCACACGTTTGGCTGCTTTGAGATCTACTCTCGTGTGGCTTTCCACAGGTTGACCACGAAAGTGCTTGGTCGCCGCGTTGTAGTTTGCGGTGGAGCTGATGGTGATGCCACTGTCATAGCGATAACTGGCCATCAAGCCGGCGCCGTGCTTGAGGCTGTATTCGCCGAGATCACGGATCTCAATTGCTGGCGGTGAGGTATAGAGTGTCCAGCCATCAATATCCGAAAAGCTGTAATAGCCACGCAGCATAAATCGCTCGTCGGGTTTGTACTGAACCTGTATCTCGAAGCCGTCAACGTCCAAAGTATCGGTGTTATCGCGAATATTGACGAAGTTATCCAGGTCGGGATATCCCGAGCGACGCTCATTGATCACATCCGTGAGCTGCTCATGATAGATACGCATATCCAGATTCAGACTTTGGTCAAACAGGTAGCCTACGTAACCAAATTCAATGCTGCGCAGCTGCTCATTATCGATATCCGAGTCCGAAATCACGCTGGCATCAAGGATAATATTTTCGTTATAGCGAACAACCTGCTTTTGCATATTTTCCAGCAGCGTGGGTGATCTGAAGCTGCGGTTATGAGCGATGCGAAAAATATGATTTTGGTTGAGCTGATAGTTGCCGGCGACACGATAGGAATGATAGCTGTCGGCGCTAGTATTATCTTCATAAATCAGACCGGCGTTAAACACCAGTTTGTCGGTGGCTGTCCACTCTAGATTGCTATAGGCGCGGTGCGAGGTTCTGGTCATATCGTCAGAACTATCAAACAGCTCCTGTCCGGCAACCCGGTCATAGCGTAACGCCACGCCTGTCACGGCACGCAGATTGTCCAGCGGATTGAATGTCGATCTCAACTCCAGATCCCAGCGCTCAGACTCAGAGTGATTGCTGTCGTCAATAACCAGCTTGTCCGGCAGGCCTGGCAGCGGCCAGTAGGGAGACGTATCGGGCACGCCAATCGCTTCGGATAATGTCAGTGGTGTGGTCTCATCAGTGATATCGAGATCATTGTGATACAGCGCAAGCTTGATTTTATTGCCGCCACGGGTCAAACGAGTCCAGTTAACATATTGATAGCGATAGAAAATATTGCGATTAAAGTACTCGCGCTCTCCAATGCCCAAATCACTGTCGCTGACACCTGCCTGAAACTCAACACTGTCACTGGCTGTTGGCGTCCACAGCCCACGAAAATTGGCAGTGATATTCTCTGAGCTATCGTTGACGATGATTGGTGTCTCTTTAAAAGACGAGTCATCAAAGCCGTCATTTCTGCGAAAACTCAGTGTCGTGCGATGGTGTGCCGAGCCCAGTTTGCCCGTGTAAGCAACACTGGCATTGCGAGTCGCGCCAGTACCAAGCTGTGAGTTCACCACCCACCCACTGTCGAGTAATGGGGATCGCGTGACAATATTGATCGAGGCAAGAAACGCATTGCTGCCATCGGCCGCGGCATTAGCGCCTCGTACAACCTCAATATATTCAATCTCATCTAATGTCACACCAAGCGACGACCACTCCACGGCTGAAAACAATGACTCGTAAACCGAGCGCCCATCAACTTTGACTTCCAGGCGTCTGGGATACTCGTCACCCAGCGCGTGGTAAGTAGTACCCATGCGACTGCCATCAACGAAATAGGTCTGGAAACCCGGCACCAGACGGAACAGGTCAATCAGACCCACCGCTGTCGAGGCCTGAATAGTCTGACGATCGATAATAGTTACCGAGGCCGGTGTCTGCGCCAGCGTCTGGTCCATATGAGTGGGACCACTGACCAGCGGGATCTCGACAAGGAAATCCTCTTCTGTGAGCACATAGTCATCACTAGCGAATAGAGCCCCACAGGCAAACATACTCGCACCCAAAAACATTGTGGCGTGCAGCAAATATGAACTTGCGCGTACTCTTTTAATTACCGAAGTAAAAGGCATATTTAACCCCTGAATATTAATTTTTTTAGTTGTCGGCGGTTAGATCTTCGTCGAGACCAAGCTTCTGGCCCAAAATACCCGCCTGGGTACGATTGGTCAGTCCAAGCGCTCTCAGCATGGCGCTGACATGCACTTTGACTGTGTTTTCTGAAAGGTCCAGTTCCCTTGCGATCTGTTTGTTAGACCGACCCTGGGTAATGCAACGCAAAATCTCAAGCTGGCGCTTGGTCATCTGATCTGCCACCACATCGATATCCGCTCCGGAATCAACCTCGTCAATCACGGTTGCCATACCTGGCATCGACTCACGCAGCGAATCAGGGGTGTAGTGCTGGCCTTTCAGGGCGCGGGACATAGCTTCAAACAATGCATCTTTGGGAGCCGATTTTGTGACGAATCCGGTAGCGCCAAAATCCATACATTTTCGGATATGCGCCGGGTTTTCAGATGCGGAGAGAACAATAACGGGAAGGTTCGGATAGCTTTCGCAAAGCATGGCGATAAAATTAAAACCACCGCCAGCGCCCGGCATAAAGAGATCGACAATAACCAGATCGATACTTTCCTTGGCGAGAATGGTGAGCGCCGTATCGCCATGATCTGTCGTGGTGACATCGATACCTTTGTACTCTTTAAGCAGTGTGGCCTTGAGCCCAACACAGACAAAAGCGTGATCATCAACTATGAGAACGTGCATGTTTTCATTCCTTGTCTTCACGTCCCTGCGTAATTGACTTCAGCTATTTCATAGCCTCGCCTAAATATAATGCCTAATCATTAGACAAACAACTCAAACTATCCATAAATGGATATGTAATTCATTCATCGCCTATTTGTTCATCATAGGCCCTGCTCTAAATTAGCCGCTACAATTCGGTCAGCGCGGAGGATATTGCCTGTTGCAGCGAGTCATCCTGTGGCGCCATGTCTCGGGCCCTCAGCAATGCCTTTTTCGCTTCATCCTGACGACCCAACCGACTTAAACCGACACCCTGATGTCGGTTCCCCGCCCATGCCGTAGCGTTGCTGCCGAAATATCACCGGGCCCTTTGAAGTAAGTTTGATAGCGAGCGCAATCACTATCATGGGAATCGCAATGAGTAGCAGAATGAGGCTGCCGACAACCAGATCGAGTGTGCGCTTGGCAAACTTGTCCAGGCCCGTATGCGGTGATTCAAACACACTGATGGCGGGCATACCTTGAATGTCCAGCCAACTGGCGCTGAGTAGATCAAAACTAAATAGATCGAGCATCATGTACGCCGATACGGTGGTGTCAGCCAGCTCATTGAGCAGTTGTTTGATGCGCTTTTCAGCGGCCAATGGCAAGGTGATGAAAATAGTATCGATGGAACCTTCCTTGGCCTGTTTGATCAGCTCTTTTGAATCGCCTTTGATGCGATCCGAGTCAGAGATATAGCGTCTCGTGCCATTGGTTTTGCGGTCGTCAAAGTAGCCGATGAAGTTGTAGCCAGACCAGGGCATTGACGTGATACGGGCCTCGAGGCTGGCACCTAATTCAGTGGCGCCATAAATTGCCACTGACTGTACACGCATACCGGTGTCACGGAACAGACGCAGCATCATGCGAAATATCGAGTGCCAGGAAATCAGCTCAATCGGAGTGAGGACAAACCAGTAAAACACCATCTCACGGTTATAGAGATCTGAAGGATGGAATACCATGTCGACCAGAATTAACACTAACACCACGGCCAGCCAGTTGCTGCCCACCGCAGTGACTTCTGCTCTGATGCTGATGCCGCGCCAAGATTTGTAGTTGGAGCTGGATTCAGAGAGGAAGCTGAACAATACGATTGAAATTAACAACAGCCAGTTGTAGAGAGGTACCCAGCTGAGCTTGAGCACAGAAACCAGCGCCACCAGTGTGCAACCAATGATTCCGGCGTCGATAAGACGGGAAAAAGCATTAATCTTGGCGTCGTGAGGACGCACCATCCTTGATTTTTGATCGACCATAAGACAAGACTGACTCTAAGCGATTAGTTCCTGAAAACGAGTTTACGCAACCGATTTTTTATATCGATTGCGTAACATTGAAAATGTGATTCAGTTCGCTTTTCAAGAGAGAACGGGTTATCGCTTCGATGATTTCCTTAGCCCTGCCAATCCAATCAATCCGGAAAAGAACAGCCATGCAGCTGCGGGGAGCGGCACCTCAGAGACGGCCCACTCGGTGTAGTGTGAGACATCATTTTGTCCAGTGATGGCAACTTGCACTGTGTTACCTTGAATCCCATCGTCTTCGATCAGGAACAGCCATACCAGGCTTGCAGCTTTGATGGTTACATAGCCAACAAAATCAGTGCTGGTGGTAATGGTCTTGCCGCTGAAGCCAGTTTCAATTTTGTTGCCCGTTAAGCCCGGAACCACAACGCCTTCAAAGGCCAGCATATTGACCATATCGGGATTGGGGTGATCCTGAGCCGTGGCAACATTGCCATTGGCGCCATAAAATTGATTGGCATTAATATCAGATATATCGCCTGCAGCAATCACACCACCGCAAGACGTGGAGCAAAATAACAGATCGGTGACGCCGTTGTTATCACCGCCCTGATCAACTCCATCCGGGCCCCATATCTCGAGTAAATCGACCGTATCGGCCTGGGCAACAGGAAGTACCAGCAACCCAATTGCGCATAATGTTGTAAAAAATAACTGTTTGGTTTTCCCTTTCGTTCCGAGTTTCATTTCCATTTCCATGTCGCCATCCCTGCAGTACTCTTACATTGCTGTTGAATGCTGTACTGCCTTTCAATGCGGTTCGCAGGTCCAGCCTATGAACCAGTTCCCACTATAAATGTGAAGCACTTCACATTCTCCTACAGGTAAGTTAAAAGATAGACCATAGCAATGCGCTGTCAAGCTAGCAGCGCCGAAATTCCACGGCCCAACCATGAATGACATACAGGGTAAATGGGCTTTCTGCTGGCATTAAAAAAGGCGGCCCTTTCGGAGCCGCCTTTTGCTGATAACTGATGGTTAAACCAGTTATTAACCCAGCTTTTCTTTAATACGCGCAGATCGACCTGAACGCTCACGCAAGTAGTAGAGCTTGGCGCGACGAACCGCACCGCGACGCTTAACTTCAATGCTGTCTACCAGTGGGCTGTAAGTCTGGAAGGTACGTTCAACACCGATACCGTTAGAGATTTTGCGCACGGTGAACGAAGAGTTGAGCTGACGGTTGCGCTTGGCCAGTACCACGCCTTCAAAGGCCTGCAGACGCTCGCGAGCACCCTCTTTTACTTTAACCTGAACAACCACGGTATCACCGGGGCTGAAGTCTGGGATTTCTTTGTTCATCTGCTCTTTCTCAAGGGCAGCGATAATTGCTGTTTTGTTAGTCATGTCTTGCTCCTCAATTTTCATTGGTTGGTGGCATGCCACCTGTTTTAGAGCTCTGTACAGAGAGGATGGACACTATCCCTTGCCATCATCTGCCAGCGCAGCACTCATTTCCTTGAGTAGAGCCTTTTGCTCGGTCGTGAGCTCAAGGCGGTCCAGTAAATCCGGTCTTCTGAGTTGCGTTCGCAGCAATGATTGCTGCAGACGCCAACGTCTAATTTTTTCGTGGTTACCTGACAGCAGCACCTCTGGTACGGCCAGCCCCTGATAATCTTCTGGCCGCGTAAAGTGCGGACAGTCCAACAGGCCATCGGCAAACGAGTCCTGATCAGCTGAGTCTCGGTGTCCCAGAGCACCTGGTATCTGGCGAATTAACGCATCCATCAATACCATGGCGGGGAGTTCGCCACCGCTGAGAACGTAGTCACCAATTGACCACTCCTCATCTACTTCCAGCGCTATCAGCCGCTCGTCGATCCCTTCGTAACGACCAGCAATCAATATCAATGACTGCTGTGTTGCAAATCTGTTTACCGCGCCCTGCTCAAGGACTTGTCCCTGAGGTGAGAGGTAGACCACTTTGGTCTGTTCTCCTGCCCACTCTTTGGCAGCGGCTATCGCCATGCGCAATGGCTCGACCATCATCACCATTCCGGGGCCGCCTCCGTAGGGGCGATCGTCGACTGTCTGGTGACGGTCTTGCGTAAAGTCTCGCGGGTTGAAGTTTTTGCACTCAACCAGGCCATTCTTTACTGCGCGCCCGCTGATCCCATACTCGGTCAGCGCACTAAACATCTCCGGGAACAGGGTAATCAGTGCAATTTTCATTTACCTGTACCTCTGAAGCCGGTTGCTGATTTTAGAAATCAGGATCCCAGATCACGTCGATTCTCTTGTCCACCAGACTCACACTGGTGACAAACTGATCAACGTAGGGAATTAATCTCTCTTCTCGATCAATACTCTCGGCATCGCCCTTAACAACCAGTACGTCGTTGGCGCCGGTTTCGAGAAGTGACTTAACCCTGCCAAGCCTGATCTGATCTCCCTGATGATGGGTAATCACTGTCAGCCCTTCGAGCTGATACCAGTAGAAGTCATCATTTTTCAGCTCGGGAAGTTTTTCTTTTTCGACCAGGATGTCTTTACCACACCAGGTCTGAGCTAAATCGCGATCATCTATCCCAACGATATGCGCCACCAGGTTTTCACCGTGTCTGCGCCACTCGTCAACCATCAGCTGTTTCAAGCCAGACTCTGTTTCAACCCACCAGGGTTGAAAGGAGCAGAGCGTTTCCACCTGCTCAGTAAAGGAATAAACCTTCACCCAGCCACGCACGCCAAATACAGTCGTTATGCGACCAACAACCAGAGTTTCCATCGATTCATGATCTCCAGATGCACTTAGCGGCAGCTGCGGATAGATCAGGCTGCGACTTTGGCAGCCTCTTTGATCAGCGCTTTAACGCGATCACTGATCTGCGCACCCTGGCCCTGCCAGTACGTTACGCGGTCAAGATCCATGCGCAGACGCTCTTCAGCGCCGCGAGCTACCGGGTTAAAAAAGCCGATACGCTCGATATAGCGTGCATCACGTGCATTGCGTGAGTCGGAAACTGTGATGTGGTAAAATGGGCGTTTCTTAGCGCCACCACGTGCCAATCTAATTGTTACCATTTACAAAAATCCTGTGTTCAAACTGGCATTATCGCCAGACTTGATGCTTTTAAAGTTCCGCGCAGAAAAAGGCGCAGCTCCCCCGAAAGGCGCGGTATCTTACGTTAAAAGAGATTAAAAGGAAACACCTTTAAGCGGCAATCAAACGGCCACCAAAAGCGTCTTTTTTAGCCCAAAACGGCGCTGAAGAGCAGCCGTTCAGCGACGCGGGAACCCGCCTGGAGGCAATCCGCCCAGCGGTGGCATTGCTCCGCCCATAGCGCCGCCGGAGCCGCCGCCCATGCCACCTAAGCCACGCATCATATTTTGCATGCCCTTACCTTTCATTTTTTTCATCATTTTGCCCATCTGCTTGTGCTGTTTGAGCAGGCGATTAAGATCCTGAATGGTGGTTCCAGAGCCGACCGTAATACGGCGCTTGCGTGAGCCGTTGAGAATATCCGGATTGCGGCGCTCTTTCGGGGTCATCGAGTCGATAATAACGGTCATTTTGCCAAACTGGCTGGTGACATTCTGCTGCTGCATCATCTGTGACATATTGCCCATGCCTGGCAGCTTATCCATCAGTCCGGCCATGCCACCCATATTGTTCATTTGTTCTAGCTGATCGCGCAGATCTTCCAGATCAAAACCTTTTCCCTTGGCCATTTTCTGGGCGAGCTTTTCGGCCTTCTTTTTGTCAACCTTGCGCTCGACATCTTCAATCAATGACAGCACATCACCCATGCCGAGAATGCGCGAGGCAATTCGCTCAGGGTGGAACGGCTCAAGTGCATCAACCTTTTCACCAACACCGAGGAATTTAATCGGCTTGCCGGTGATATGCCGCACTGATAGCGCGGCACCGCCGCGGGCGTCGCCATCAACCTTGGTCAGAATCACACCGGTCAAGGGCAGCGCCTCATTAAAGGCCTTGGCGGTATTAACCGCATCCTGACCAATCATGGCATCTATAACAAACAGGGTTTCGACCGGGTTGGCGGCGGCGTGTACCTGTTTGATCTCACTCATCATCTCGTTGTCAACATGGAGACGACCGGCGGTATCAACTATCAGAACATCGACAAATTTCTTTTTTGCCGCCGCGATGGCGCCCTCAACGATGGCGACCGGCTTTTGGCTGATATCACTGGGGAAAAAATCGGCGCCCACTTCTGCGGCGAGGGTCTTGAGCTGCTCGATTGCGGCAGGGCGATAGACGTCCGCAGAGACAACCATAACCTTTTTCTTTTCCCGCTCGCTCAGATAGCGCGACAGCTTGGCGACCGATGTAGTTTTACCCGCACCCTGAAGACCGGCCATCAAAATAATCGCTGGAGGTTGTGCCGCGAGATTGAGGGTTTCGTTTTTCTCCCCCATCACGCTTTCCAGTTCGGCCTGAACAATTTTCAGGAACTGCTGGCCGGGATTGAGGCTGCGATTGACCTCTTGCCCCAGGGCACGCTGTTTGACCTGTTCGATAAAATCTTTGACCACTGGCAGCGCAACATCTGCTTCAAGCAATGCCATTCGCACTTCACGCAAGGTGTCTTGAATATTGGCTTCGCTAAGACTGGCTTTGCCCGATATTTTTTTCAGGCTGTCAGAGAGGCGGTCACTGAGGTTTTCAAACATTGCCATGGGTATTTTTTCCGACTATTTATTGATGCGCAGCATTATAGCAATATTTTTTACCAACTCTTCACCCGGCCCCTTGAATATGACACACTCTGTTGAAATAGTTAGCGACTTCACAGTAATGTCCAGTTCAGCAATGACCAGCCTATTCGCCAGCGCAGCAATCGCTCTATACCTTGTGTCTTTTAGCTATCAGGTGGTGCAACTGCGCAAGCAGATCCATACACCCAGCATGCTGTTGCAGTTGATTGCGCCGGTGGCGATTGTGCTGCACAGTCTGGCGGTTGCTGATTTACTGTTCCACAGCGATGGGCTCGACCTCAGTCTGCTGAAAATTTTTGCCCTGATTGCCCTGATTGTTAATGTGGTGGTATTTTTCAGTGGCCTTAAAAAGCCTATCCACAGCCTCAATTTGATTTTATTCCCACTTTCGGCCGCGTCGATTGCCGCAGCACTGCTCAGCCCCAGCACCAAAGCTGCGGTAATTCTTCAACCGAGCATTCAACTGCATGTGCTGATTTCGATTCTCGCCTATAGTTTGTTGGCCATCGCGGCCCTGCAAGCCGCGCTGATCGGCTATCAGAACTGGCAGCTAAAACACAAGCATCAGAATCTGTTGATGCGGGCCTTTCCCGCACTAGAAAGCATGGAGGCGCTGCTGTTCGAGTTAATCTGGGCAGGCGAGATTATGCTCAGCTTGGCACTGATCAGTGGCTTTCTTTTCTATGAGGACTTCTTCGCTCAGCACCTGCTGCACAAAGTGGTGTTTAGCGTCATGGCCTGGGCGTTCTTTGGGGCGCTGTTGTGGGGTCGACTGACCAAGGGCTGGCGGGGCAAGACCGCGATACGCTGGACCTGGGCAGGCTTTATTGCAATTTTGCTCGGCTATGTCGGCAGCAAGTTCGTTCTCGAATTTTTACTCGCCTGACTGTAAAACCCTCTTGGTCGTTCTTAGGCGTTCAGCAGTATTGCCAAAAGCAAAGAACTGCTTCAACATATCCTTCCCTGTTCTTAAAGGCTTGTAATTCTTGGACGTTTCCGAATCGTCGATGCTGTGGTTAGCTCTTCTAATCCTGCTATTGTTATCTGCATTTTTCTCTGGCTCTGAAACCGGCATGATGTCGCTCAATCGCTACAGATTGAGGCATCAGCGCAAAAAAAGCGCGGGCGCACGGCGCGCAGCCAAACTCCTGGCCATGCCCGATCGCCTCATTGGGTTAATTTTGATCGGCAACAACGCGGTTAATATTCTTGCCGCAATTATCGCCAATGCTCTGGCTATAGTCTATGTCGGCGAGGCGGCGGCACCCTGGGTTGCCACCGCAACCCTGACCATACTGGTGCTGGTATTCTCAGAAGTAACGCCTAAGACCATTGCGGCACAACATCCTGAATGGTTCGCCTTTAAAGCGAGCCATGTGCTGAAGCCGCTGCTGACGCTTTTCTGGCCACTGGTATGGGCGATCAACAAGCTAACAAATGGTCTGATCAAGCTGCTTGGCTTTGATCCCAACGCAGCGCGCGACGACGGTCTTGATACGGAAGAGTTGCGCTCGGTTGTGGATGTGTCCGGGCACAAGATATCCGACAGCCACCAGGGTATGCTCAAGGGCATTCTCGATCTGGAGACGGTTACGGTTGAGGATATTATGATTCCTCGGAGTGAGATCAATGGCCTGGATATCGAAGACGATATCGAGGTGGTGCTGGCCAAGCTATTCAAATCTGAGTATACCCGTCTGCCTATCTATGAGGGTGATATCAATAATATTGTTGGTATCTTCCATATGCGCAAGGCCAATCATCTGGCCCGCACCGAACAGGCCACACACAGTGCGATCAAACGCTTTTCCGAAGAGCCCTACTTTATTCCAGAGAGCACCACGCTGATCAATCAGCTGCTGAACTTCAAAACCACACGCAACCGCTTCGCCATGGTGGTCGACGAATACGGCGATGTGAAGGGGTTGGTGACACTGGAAGATATTCTTGAGGAGATTGTTGGCGATTTCACCACCAACACCGCAGATGAAGCCGATGAGATTATCGACCGCGGCGATGGCAGCTACCTGATAGATGGCGCCGCAACCATTCGTGAAATTAACAAAGCCACCGATTGGAGCCTGCCCACTGACGGACCCAAGACGCTCAACGGTGTCGCGCTGGAGCAGCTCGAGAGTATCCCCGACGGTAATGTCAGCTTTGTCGTTGGGCCCTATCGCTTTGAAACAGAAGAAATCAACGGCACGATGATCAAGAAGATCCGTGTCAAACTGATGAAAAAGAAGGTCGTCGAAACTGACGCAGACTGATTGGAAGTGAGCACCTGAGTGCGCTCGATTGGTGGGCTCTAGTAGAACGGATTGACCTTCTGATTTCGCTCGCCGCAGGCAATGATTACATCGCGGCGCTGATCGTTATCCAGCATCGACCAAAGTCGAATCTCATCGGCCGTTCTGTAACAGCCAACACAGATATCCTCATCGTTTAGCATACACACCGAAGTACAGGGTGATGCCACCGGTTTATCAGCTCTCAACGCTCCACCTCGACCAGATCAGTCAGCATCGCCTGACCCTTATGCACATAGCCTGCCGCAGATCCAAGCAGCATGGTTCGAGCCTGCTCATCAAGCTGACGCACAACCTTGCCTGGGGAACCGACCACCAGTGAGCCGTCGGGAATAACACTGTTTGCCTTGATCAGAGTGTTGGCGCCAATAATGCAATCACTGCCAACTTTGGCGCCGTCAAGAATCACTGCGTTGATACCCACCAGAGTTCGATCACCGACTTCCAGGCAGTGGATCATGGCATTGTGGCCGACGGTGACGTCCTCACCAATGATGAGCGGTTGGCCTGGATCACAGTGCAGTACGGCGCCATCCTGAATATTGCTGCGGGCGCCCACCTCAATCAAATCACAATCACCGCGAATCACGGCATTAAACCAGACACTGGCGTTTTCCTTGAGAACAACCTCCCCCATAATGTCGGCGCTCTGCGCAACAAAAACACTGGGGTGTATGTCGGGGGTCTTTTCGCCAATCCGGTAAATCATTATTTTCTCTTTAAAGTGTGCTGTTGTTTGCGGCCGCTTTTTCTCGTAACTCCGCGATACGTTCATCGCTTGGGTAATCGAGGTCTATATCGGCATCCAGGGTGGCATTCAGCATATCGGTCAACACCTTTAACGTGAAGCCCCAAATTTTATAGTGCTTGTACGCTAAAAACGGGAAGCGCAGCCCACCGTAGCCTGTATCCATCTCGAAGTAGTCGTAGCGACTGGTATCCATAAACATTTTCAGTGGCACATCGAACAGTGCGCCAATTTCGCTCGGATCAGCGGTCAGCTGCAGTGGCATATCGACCAATCCGACAAACGGAGTAACATTGAGATCGCGACGTCTGGGGGTAGCAATCGGAAGCGTTGCGATGGGCTCAACCAGATGTGGCAATAGCCCGATCTCTTCATGAGCTTCTCGAAGAGCCGTCTCCAGCAAGTCGCTGTCACCGCTGTCCCACATACCTCCGGGAAAGGCGACTTCGCCAGCATGATTATTTAGATGTAAGGCGCGCTGGGTTAGTATCACATGGGGGTCAGAAACATCGCCATGGAGAGCGACCAAAACCGCAGCCGACGAGCCTCGTTCTTGCGGGTCAGGCTGATATCGTTCGAGCGGAAAGTTTTTTAGACGATGTTTAATGGTTTCTAGCATTCTTGCATTATACTCATCTCTCTTCGATTTCTGAGACTTTCATGAATTTTTGTTCCAGCTGCGGGCAGCCCGTTATAAAAAAAATCCCACATGGGGACAATCGCGAGCGTCATGTCTGCGAGCACTGCACTACCATTCACTACCAGAATCCTCGGGTAATTGCCGGAGTACTGCCTGTCTATGGTGATCAGGTGTTGTTGTGCCGTCGCGCAATTGAACCGCGCCACGGCTTCTGGACTCTGCCGGCCGGGTTTCTCGAGAATGGCGAATCGTCTCTGACGGGTGCGCTGCGCGAATGCGTGGAGGAGGCCAATGCCGAGGTTGTCGAACCCAGCCTTTACGCATTGTTTGATATTCCACAAATAAATCAGGTCTATGTTTTTTATCGTGCCCGGCTAGAACAGCCCACATTTAACGCTACCTTTGAATCCTCAGAGGTAGCGTTGTTTGATGAGGCAGATATTCCATGGGGGGAGCTGGCTTTCCCGGTGGTTGAACTGGCGTTATATAATTTCTTCAACGATCGTCGGGACGGCGAATATATTGTTCGTCATGATGAGATTCGCCGCCCCTGGAAAAGCCCCAGAGGCTAGAAGACTAATCGTAGACCGACAAACAAACCGTCAAATTCGGCATCAGCTCGCAACTCGTCGCGATCGTCAATTTCGATCAACATGGAACGATAACCAATACTCAAGCCTGCTTCGAGGGTTGGCGCAATGCTGAAGTCATAGTTTATTTCAGCACTCCAATCGATCAGATTAAATTCGTTAACATTAATCCAGTTACCGCTGACTGACGCTGACAATCCACTAAACGGCAAGTCAATCCCAGCGCGACCATAGAGCAGTGGAATAGTGGCATCGAGATCAACCTGCTCCTGTTCAGTGGAGCCAACCAGACTGGCCTGACCATCAAATATGCGCGCACTTATCCCCAGATCCAGATCTACAAGGTTGTCGAGCACTTCATAGTAAAAGGTTACATCGGTGTGACTGAGATCGAGATCCACATCGACAGCCTGGTCGATCGGAAAAGTTACTTCATCAAGTCGGGTACCGGCTGGCACCACACCCTGCCCGGCCCACTGCAGATCAATGCGAGCAAGACGAAGATTAGGTAATAGAGGAATTGGGTGTTCCAGTGCGATAAACCCATAGTTGGCATTTTCTTCAGAGAGATTAAGAGTATTGTCGAGACTGATATCGGTGCTGCCAACATTACCAGAGGGACTTGATTGCCAGGTGCCAATGCCGGCGGTGAAGCCAACGATATCGGCGCTGGCGAAGACCGGTGTGATCGTTAATGCTGTGACGGTTAAGGCGGTAAAAAGCCCGGAGTGCAGAGGTGAAGAAAGAGAGAAAGCCATAATGGAAAGTCCTTATTCATTGAGTTTAGCAGTGCAGCCAGTGGTATTTAATTGGCCGAAAACGCCGCCGATTGTAGTCCCTTGCGAAATCGGAAAATCTCGACCAAGGCACAAAAATATCCATGGTTAAGATTGAACATCAGGTCAGAGAAAGCAATAAACCGAGATTAAAAATTGAATCAAAAACAGAGCCGCCGCAAAGTTTAGTCTGCGGCGGCAAATAAGATGGTACGAGGCACCTTTATTCTTCGGTTGGAGCAGCCTCATCGATCAGGGGCTTCAATTCACCCTTTTCATGCATATCACAAATAATATCGCAACCACCGACCAGCTCACCATTAACCCAAAGCTGCGGAAAGGTTGGCCAGTTGCCGTAGGTTGGCAGGTTGGCGCGAATTTCAGGATTGGAGAGCACGTCAACATAGGCAAAGCGCTGACCACAAGCCATCAAAGCCTGAACGGTGCGTGAGGAGAAGCCGCACTGAGGCTGGTTGGGCGAGCCCTTCATATAGAGAATAATTGAGTTGCTCTCTACCTGTTCGCGAATGGTTTCCATAATGTCCATAGAGACATATCCTCTAAAAATAATAAGTTGATCAACATGCAGTTGCTTTGAGAAGCGGCGTATTTTACCTGTTTCATGTCGCTGACAACACCGTCAAAGACCTTTAATTACCGCAATTACACGACAATTTTAATAAACCATTGAACGCCAACCCCGCGGAGGCTCACATTCACCTTAAAATGCAAATGAGAATGATTTGCATTTGCGTTTAGATGATTCTATAGTTAGCAGGCATTTAAAGACCGCTCCAAACCTGACACACGTCTTACGGAAAAGCAGGTCAATTTCGATCACACTATTTTAAGGAAATCAGCATATGAAGAAGCACCTTCTCGCCACCTTTATCGGCTTGAACATGGCTGCAGCGGCGCAGGCAGCCACCCCAACTATGGAAGAAATGTGGCAACTTATTCAGCAGCAGCAAAGCGAAATCGCAGAACTTAAACAGCAGCTCAACAATAACGATGCGCGTATCACAGAGACTGAAGTTGCCGCTGAAGCAACCATCAGCGCAGTTGAACAGTTCACTCTCTCACCTGTCGCGCTCAGCAAGACAACTTTTGGCGGTTACGGCGAGCTGCACTACAACAGCCTTGAGCGCGACAACGCATCTGCGTCTAAAGATGAAATCGATTTTCATCGTTTCGTGATGTTTACCGGCCACCAGTTCTCAGATGATGTGCGCTTTTTCTCCGAACTCGAAGTGGAACACAGCATTGCCGGTGATGGCCAGGTTGGCGAAATCGAGCTCGAGCAAGCCTATATCGAATGGGACTTTGCCGGCCAGCAGCGGGCTAAAGCAGGCCTCTTTTTACTGCCGATTGGTATTATCAATGAGACCCATGAACCTGAAACGTTCTATGGTACTGAGCGCAACAATGTCGAAAAAAATATTATTCCCGCGACCTGGTGGGAAGGTGGTGCGGCAATCAGTGGCGAGATCAGTGAAGGACTTTTCTATGATCTAGCGCTCCATTCCGGTCTGTTTTTAGATAGTGGCGAGTACAAGCCTCGCGATGGCCGCCAAAAAGTCGGTAAGGCTAAAGCTGACGATATGGCCTTCACCGGGCGCCTGAAATACACCGCTATTCCAGGTCTTGAACTTGCCGCCTCAGTCCAAGTTCAGTCAGACATGCACCAGGGTGTAGGCGATGAAATCGGTGGCACATTATTCGAAACACATATTGCCTGGCAGCGCGATGCCTTCCAGCTGCGCGCACTCTATGCACAGTGGGATTTCGACAACGCTATCAATAGCATTGCCGCTGGAGCGGATGATCAGACCGGCTTCTATATTGAACCCTCTTATCGCGTTAACGAGAAACTTGGCCTGTTTGCACGCTACAGCGAATACGACAATCTTGCTGGCAACTCCAACGACACCGCAGTTGAGCAATTTGATCTCGGCCTGAACTATTGGCTGCATCCCAATGTCGTTTTCAAAATGGATTACCAGAATCAGGATGCTCCCGGCGAGACGGGCTATGACGGTATAAATCTCGGCGTAGGCTACTCTTTTTAAAGGCGGCCACAACTATGGTATCGATGTAAATGCGCAGACAAACATCCGCAGCCGCTGACCGCTACCCGGCAGCGGCCTTTCTCAGCCTGATCATAGGTCTGACTCTCAGCATGACCTCACTGGCGGCCGCAACCACGGCCGCCAGGGGCGTTTTTCAGTCCGGGCCGGATTTTATTGCCGAGTGTTTCGCGTCTCAACCCTCTGAAAAGAAAACCCTCTGGCTAACCGATGAGCTTCGCGAACAGGTGAGTAAAATACTCGGTCACCCGATAGCCGGTCTGCGCGTACGCTACCATCAGAATGGCAGTAAGACGGCCTGGATTCTTGAAGAGATTGGTAAAGAAATGCCCATTACGATTGGCGTGATGGTCGACAATCACACTATCCAGCAAGTGAAGATTCTCGCCTATCGGGAAAGCCGTGGCGGCGAAGTACGCTACCCTGCCTACACGCGGCAATACCAGGGCGCATCACTCAAGCCTGATCTCAGTCTTAGTCAATCTATCGACGGCATTACCGGAGCGACACTGTCGGTCTGGGCAGTCAATAAAGTCGCTGCATTGGCGCTCTATTTTGATGGCGTCGTGACACAGCAACGCACTGACGCTTAACAAAGTGATGTTTATAGAACTGAAACCTAGAGATACCCAGAGCAGAAAAAAATCGATAACGTTACCCCAGCAATCTCGCTAACCGTTAAACTATTGCCATGACCAATAAAACCTCTCCGACATTCTCCCATTCTGCTCGCACCAATATTCTCTGGCACCGCCGCCTTGGGCTGTCGGTTTTTTTGCTGCTTATTTTTCTCGCAATCAGTGGGTTTGCTCTCAATCACTCACCGGCGCTAAAGCTCAATCAAATCGCCCTTTCTAATAACTGGCTGCTATCGTGGTACGGCCTTGAAAAAGCCCCCGCAAAAGGATTTCAAGTCGACGGCCAATGGCTCTACCACAATGGTGATGCCGAGCTGTTTGTCGATGGCACAGAAGCCGCACCCTGCCGGGCACCGCTGTTATCCGCAGCGGCAAATGACAATGGGCTGTTTGCACTCTGTGCCGATAGCTTGGTTATGCTTACCCCGCAGGGTCAGTTTGTCGAACAATTTTCAGCTATCGATGGTCTGCCCACCGCATTGCAGGGGCTCGCTGTGGTCGATAATCGGCTTTATTTGATCAACGAGTCAATCGCAGCTGAGTTCGACCCCGAGCGCTGGTCAATCAGCCCAGCTCCGATGGCGGTGGATAAGCTGGCCCGCTCCCAGCAAGCTATGGCTACTCTGCCTCAAGCACTCGCACAGCAACTTGAACAGCACCAGTCAGGGCCAAGCATCTCTCTGGAAACTGTTATTCTTGACTTGCATAGCGGCCGCTTTTTTGGCCAGTTTGGTGTGTTGTTTATCGATCTGATTGGTATTCTGATCTGTATCCTTTCCATTACCGGCCTTATCGCCTGGATAAATCGGCGCTAGCCAAGACCCTTGTGCAGGGCAATCGGTCGTTGCCAGCATAAATAAAGCGCGCTACTATTTACTTATCAACCGTTAATCTAATGATCAGGGCAGCACAGCTGCCTTTTTTTGTTAATCCGAAAACGTTATTTTTACACAGGCAAAGGATGCATATCAGACAATGACCAGCAACGCACTGATGAACACTTACGGTACCAGAGCGGCAACCTTGGAAAAGGGTGAGGGCGCATGGCTGTGGGACGCCAATGGCAACAAATATCTCGACGCGCTCTCAGGAATAGCCGTCTGCGGGTTGGGGCACTCGCATCCGGCGGTGGCGAAGGCGGTTTCTGAACAGGCTGCAACGCTCACCCATTGCTCTAATTTCTTTTCCATCCCCAACCAAGAGCAACTCGCCGAAAAACTCTGCAACGCCTCGGGAATGGAAAACGTTTTCTTTGGCAATTCCGGTGCCGAAGCCAATGAAGCGGCAATAAAAATCGCCCGCCTGCACGGCCATAAGAAGGGCATCAAGCTGCCAACCGTTCTGGTAATGGACAATGCCTTTCATGGCCGCACACTGGCAACGCTGACCGCGTCGGGCAGCCGCAAGGTGCAGGCCGGTTTTGAACCGCTTATCCGAGGGTTTGTTCGCGCACCCTTCGACAACATCGAAGCGCTGGAAACCATCGCTGACAACAATGCCGAGATCTGTGCCGTGCTGGTGGAGCCGATACAGGGCGAAGGCGGCGTTCGTGTTGCCAGCGACAACTATCTACAACAGTTACGCGCACTCTGCGACGCCAAGGGCTGGCTGCTGATGCTCGACGAAGTACAGACAGGTAATGGCCGCACAGGTAAGTACTTCTGTTATCAACACAGTGGCATCCTGCCCGATGTAGTGACCACCTCAAAAGGACTGGGTAACGGCGTGCCGATAGGCGCATGCCTGGCACAGGGTGAAGCAGCTCAACTGATGCAACCAGGCAACCATGGCTCCACATTTGGCGGTAATCCCCTCGCCTGCGCCGCTGCACTGGCAACCATTACCAGCATCGAAAACGGCGGCCTGATGCAGCGTGCCAGCCATATCGGCGACAGAATTATGAATGGACTAAGAGCAGAACTTGAGGGCGTCGAGCAGGTTGTTGCGATTCGCGGCAAGGGCTGCATGATTGGCGTTGAGCTGAACCGACCCTGTAAATCACTTTTCGCCGCAGCGATGGCCAAAGGTTTGATTATCAATGTCACCGCAGACTCTGTAGTGCGTTTGCTGCCGCCTCTGATTATGAGCGACAGTGAAGCAGATCAAGTGGTGGCGATACTAGCACCGTTGATTAAACATTTTGCCGCCGACTAGAGCGAGACTGCGTATGGCTATCAGACATTTTCTTACCCTTCATGATCTTAGCGCTGATGAACTCAATCAGGTGATCAATCTCGCCATCGAAATGAAGGCTGCTCACCGCAGCGGCACTCAGCGACCAATATTTGCCGGCAAGGTTCTGGGGATGATTTTTGAAAAGTCGTCGACTCGTACCAGAGTGTCATTCGAGGCGGGCATGGCCCAACTGGGGGGCGATGCACTGTTCTTATCACCCAACGACACCCAACTTGGGCGTGGCGAACCTATTGAAGATTCCGCCCGCGTGATTTCACGCATGGTGGATCTGGTGATGATCAGAACCTTTGGTCATAACAAGATTGAGACCTTTGCCAAATACTCGAAGGTGCCGGTTATCAATGCGCTTTCCGATGACTTTCACCCCTGTCAGTTGCTGGCAGATATTCAAACCTTTGTTGAACACCGCGGCGCGATCACTGGCAAAACCGTTGCCTGGATTGGTGATGGCAACAATATGTGCCAATCGTGGATTAATGCGGCGATGCTGCTCGACTTTAATCTCAATATTGCCTGTCCTGCAGGTTATGAACCCAGCGCCGAGTTGCTTGCCCGGGCCGGTGCGCGTGTCACACTCACCGATGATCCAGTCGTCGCTGTAAGCGGCGCCAATCTGGTTACCACAGACGTGTTTGCCTCTATGGGTCAGGAAGATGAACAACAACAGCGCCTCGCCCACTTCGCCAATTATCAGGTCAACCATGATCTGATCAGTCATGCCGCTAAGGATGTGTTGTTTATGCACTGCCTGCCCGCGCACAGAGAAGAAGAAGTCTCAGCGGCCTTACTGGAAGATGAATCTATCTCGGTGGTCTGGGATGAAGCGGAAAACCGTCTGCACGCGCAGAAGGCGCTGATGGTATTTTTACTTGAGGCAAGCAAGGCAGCCTGACCGGCTGCCCTGAGGGAAATCGCTAGATAAACTCGACGTTGTCGATTTCATATTCAACGTCGCCACTGGGGGCTTTGACCACCACAACTTCGCCGATCTCTTTGCCCATAAGTGCTCGCGCGATTGGCGACTGATAAGAAATTTTTTGTAATTTCACATCCGCTTCATCATCGCCGACAATTTTATAGGTGACCGTTTTATCCAGATCGAGATTGATAATGGTCACTGTTGAGCCAAAAATAACCCGATCACCATGGGGAACTTTAGCGATATCAATCACCTGAATGTTTGACAGTTTCCCTTCGATCTCCTGAATCCGTCCTTCAGCAAAACTCTGCTGTTCACGCGCGGCATGATATTCGGCATTCTCTTTCAGGTCGCCGTGTTCACGGGCCGTGGCAATGGCTTCGATTATGCGCGGGCGAACCACCTTGAGCAGATGCTCAAGTTCTTTTCGCAGGGCGATCTCACCTTCAACCGTCATTGGACTCTTCTGCATTACACTATCTCCTGATGCAATGTCTGGATGCATCGCACCGTGGGTTCACCATTAAATTTCAGTGCTTCACACACCGCATTGCCGCCCGCCATAGTAGTCGTGTAATAGACACGATGTTGTTCGGCGCTGGAACGAATGGCAGAGGAATCTGAAATCGCCTGACGCCCTTCTGTTGTATTGATGATCAGGTCGATCTTATCACTCTTGATCATATCCACAATATGCGGACGACCTTCCTTGACTTTGTTGACCAGCGTCACCGGCAGACCAGCTTGTTCTATAGCTTTCGCCGTTCCTTTAGTGGCTACCAGTTTAAAACCGAGATCTGAGAGCTCACGAGCCAGAGCCGGAACCTGATCCTTATCGCGTTCACGAACACTGACAAAAGCGGTGCCCTTGGAAGGAATTTCATCACTGGCGCCAAGTTCGGCTTTGCCATAGGCTTCGGCAAAGGTAGCGCCCACACCCATCACTTCACCGGTAGATTTCATCTCTGGCCCAAGGATCGGGTCAATGCCGGGGAATTTGTTAAACGGGAACACCGCTTCTTTAACACTGAAGTAAGGCGGAATAATTTCTTTAGTGAAATTCTGTGATTCGAGACTTTGACCCACCATACAGCGCGCGGCGATTTTCGCCAGCGAGACACCAATGCACTTGGAGACAAACGGCACCGTGCGTGATGCTCTGGGGTTGACCTCAATCACATAAATTTTGCCGTCCTGAAGTGCCAACTGTACATTCATCAGGCCGCGCACACCCAATTCAAGGGCCATTTTTTTACACACTTCACGCATTTCATCCTGAATATCTTCGGCCAGGCTGTATGGCGGCAGAGAACAAGCCGAGTCACCGGAGTGAATGCCGGCCTGCTCAATATGCTGCATGATCGCGCCGATCACCACCTGCTCGCCGTCGCTGACAGCGTCAACGTCCATCTCAATAGCGTTGGGCAGGAAGAAGTCTAGCAATACCGGTGAATCGTCAGACACTTTAACCGCTGTCTTCATATAGTGACGCAGTTCGTCTTCCTTGTAGACAATTTCCATGGCCCGTCCACCGAGCACATAGGACGGTCTCACAACCAGTGGATAGCCAATTTCTTTGGCCAGTTCAACCGCTTCATCGGCGCTACGCGCAGTGGCGTTTTGCGGTTGTAAAAGCCCCAGTTTTTGGATCATCTGCTGGAAACGCTCGCGGTCTTCAGCGCGATCAATCGCATCGGGCTCGGTTCCGATAATCGGCACGCCGGCTGCTTCAAGTGCACGGGCAAGCTTCAGTGGCGTCTGGCCACCAAACTGCACAATTACACCTTTGGGCTTTTCGATGCGAACAATTTCCAACACATCTTCCAGAGTGACTGGCTCAAAAAATAGCCGGTCGGACGTGTCGTAATCGGTTGAGACTGTTTCAGGATTGCAGTTAACCATGATCGTTTCATAACCATCTTCACGCATCGCCAGTGCGGCGTGTACACAGCAATAATCGAACTCGATGCCTTGACCGATGCGGTTGGGGCCGCCCCCGAGGACGAGAATTTTGTCGCGTCCGCTAGGACGAGCCTCACACTCTTCTTCGTAGGTGGAATACATATAAGCGGTATCGGTGGAAAACTCCGCAGCACAGGTGTCGACGCGCTTGTAGACCGGATGCATATCGAACTGGTAACGCAATTCGCGCACGGCAGTTTCACCACAGCCGAGCACATCACCAATTCGGCGATCTGAAAAACCCTTGCGCTTGAGAGCATAGAGGCTACGCTTATCGAGATCAGCAAGGTTACGCTGGCTGAGTGCCATCTCATCTTTGATTAAATCTTCGATCTGCACCAGAAACCAGGGGTCAACCTTGGTCAAGGCAAATATTTCTTCACGGCTCATACCCTGCCTGAATGCATCAGCCAGGTACCAGATGCGCTCCGGTCCGGCGACAGCCAACTCACCATTTAACAGTGCTGTCGCATTCTCGGTATCCGCCGTGATTTTGGGTTCAAAACCGGCAGAATCCACTTCCAGCCCACGCAATGCTTTTTGCAGCGACTCCTGGAACGTTCGACCAATCGCCATCACCTCACCGACCGACTTCATCTGTGTGGTCAAAGCAGAATCGGCCTGCTCAAATTTTTCAAAGGCAAAGCGCGGAATTTTTGTGACGACGTAATCAATGCTTGGTTCGAAGGATGCCGGGGTGGCACCACCGGTAATTTCATTCTGCAGTTCATCAAGGGTGTAGCCAACCGCCAGTTTGGCCGCGACCTTTGCAATCGGGAAACCGGTCGCTTTAGAGGCCAGCGCAGAGGAGCGTGATACCCTGGGGTTCATCTCGATAACGATCAGACGCCCATCTTCCGGGTTGACCGCAAACTGCACATTGGAGCCGCCGGTCTCAACACCGATCTCTCGCAACACCTTGATCGAGGCATTGCGCATAATTTGGTACTCTTTGTCGGTCAGAGTCTGCGCCGGAGCGACAGTAATCGAGTCACCTGTGTGGATGCCCATCGGGTCGAGATTTTCAATCGAGCAGATAATAATGCAATTATCTTTGCGGTCTCGAACCACCTCCATTTCAAACTCTTTCCAACCAATCAACGACTCATCGATAAGCAGTTCATTGGTGGGCGAGAGATCCAGCCCACGTCGGCAGATCTCTTCAAATTCTTCACGATTGTAGGCAATGCCGCCACCGGAGCCACCCATGGTAAATGAGGGCCGAATAATGCAGGGAAATCCAAAGCGATCAGCGACCTGAGCGGCCTCTTCCATACTGTGGGCAATACCCGAATTGGGCGTGTCGAGGCCAATGGCTTTCATCGCTTTGTCAAAGCGCTCACGATCTTCTGCTTTATCGATGGCATCAGCATTGGCGCCAATCATTTGCACACCATGCTTTTCCAATACTCCATGTTTGGCCAGATCCAGCGCACAGTTTAGTGCGGTCTGCCCACCCATGGTCGGGAGCAGTGCGTCGGGCTTTTCCTGCTCAATAATGCGTTCAACAGTGCGCCATTCAACCGGTTCGATATAGGTGGCGTCGGCCATCGCCGGGTCAGTCATAATCGTCGCCGGGTTGGAGTTCACCAGAATCACCCGGTAGCCCTCTTCGCGCAGCGCTTTACAGGCCTGAGCGCCAGAGTAGTCAAACTCGCAGGCCTGACCAATAATGATCGGGCCAGCGCCAAGTATAAGGATGCTTTGAATGTCAGTTCTTTTTGGCATGTCTTCTCCGAAAGCGGCTAGCGTCGCGCTTCCATTAACTGAATAAATTGATCAAACAGGGATGCGGCATCGTGGGGGCCGGGGCTCGCTTCAGGGTGACCCTGAAAGCTGAACGCGGGCTTATCGGTGCGGCGAATGCCTTGCAGGCTTCCATCAAACAGCGAGCGATGAGTCGCCACCAGATTAGCAGGCAAATTATCTTCATCTACTGCAAAACCGTGGTTTTGACTGGTGATCATGACCACATTGTTCTCGACATCTTCAACCGGATGGTTAGCGCCGTGGTGGCCAAATTTCATTTTTATTGTTTTAGCACCCGAAGCTAGCGCCAACAACTGGTGACCAAGACAGATACCAAATACGGGTATATCGGTTTCAAGAATTTCTCGAATCGCCTCAATGGCGTAATCGCAGGGTTCCGGATCACCGGGGCCGTTCGAGAGAAAGACACCATCTGGCTGCATCGCCAGCACGTCACTGGCCGGTGTTTTGGCCGGCACAACGATCAGCTCACACGCGCGATCAACCAGCATACGCAGGATATTGCGTTTGACGCCGAAGTCGTAGGCAACCACTTTGTACTTAGTGCTCTGAGGATCCTGCTGACGATGACCAACGCCGAGTTCCCAGCTGTGCTCTGTCCATTGATAGGCACTTTCTACTGTGACCTCCTTGGCCAGATCCATCCCTTTTAAACCGGCAAAACCACGCGCCGCTGCCAGGGCGGTTTCGTCATCAATTTCGCCAGCCATAATGCAGCCATTTTGCGCACCACTCTCACGCAAGATGCGCGTCAACTTGCGGGTATCGATATCGGCGATGCCAAGGATATTTTTTTCTTTCAGATATTCATCCAGCGACTGCTGGCTGCGGAAGTTGGAAACCAATAACGGCAGGTCCCGGATAACCAAACCCGACGCCCAGATCCGATCTGATTCGGCATCTTCATCATTGACGCCGACATTACCGATATGGGGGTAAGTTAAGGTAATAATTTGTTGGGCATATGAGGGGTCAGTAAGAATTTCCTGATACCCGGTAAGGGCTGTATTGAAGACTACTTCACCAACAGAACATCCATCCGAACCAATGGCAGTTCCTCTGAAAATTGTTCCGTCTGCTAGCGCAAGTACGGCTTCCCGGTGAGTCTGGGAATTCACACAACCTCCTAATTAGTTAACATAAAGCGTGGACCTGAACTCAGGCAACTCCGATAACGGCATCAGTCGACTGTGAATATTTGTAAAAAAGCGAGATGAAACTCCGCGTCTCATCTCGCTAAATAAAATATTCTGCTGTGCTCTAACCTCTCGGAATGAGACCGCATTAAGGGTGCGGTGTTAGGAGAGTATTGTATTGAACAGTGCCGATTTTGTCCATCACTGTTACAACTATTTCGGCGCTCGCAAGCGTCGCAAACGGTACCTGCTATTTAAGCCCCAAGACATCTTGCATGTCATATTGACCTGTCTCTTTACTGCCCAGCCAAAGCGCTGCTCGCACCGCGCCGCGAGCATAGGAAAGTCGACTTGAAGCTTTGTGGCTAATCTCTACCCGCTCACCCTCTCCGGCAAACAGCACTGTGTGATCGCCGACAATATCGCCACCTCTAACAGTTGCAAAGCCAATCGTATCGGAAGCGCGCGCGCCGGTGTGACCTTCACGGCCATAGACAGCAACCTGCTGCAGGTCGCGACCAAGCGCGTCGGCAACAGACTGGCCCAGCGACAATGCGGTGCCCGACGGGGCATCAACCTTGTGTCGATGATGCGCTTCGATAATTTCGATGTCGGCTTCGTCGCCGAGCACCTTTGCCGCCAACTCGGCGAGCTTAAAACAGAGATTGACGCCAGTGGAAAAATTGGACGCCATACAGATAGCCGTTTTCTCAGCCGCCTTGGCCACCTGACTCAACTGCCCAGGCGTCAGCCCAGTGGTGCCGATAACCATTTTTTTGTATTGCGCGGCACAGAAGGCTGCATTGGCAACAGTAGCTTCAGGCACACTAAAGTCGATCAACACATCAAACTGGTCGGCGACTTGATCAACCGAACCGGCCACCAAAATAGCGTTTTTACCCATCCCGGCCAGTTCACCTGAATCGACCCCAAGCAATGAACTCTGCGGATGCTCCAGCGCTGCAGCTAATCGTGCGCCCTCAGTTAATGAGATAGCATCAATTAAGGCCTTGCCCATACGCCCGCCGGCACCGGTAATCGCTATTCTGCTCATTGTTTTGTCCTTTAAAAAGTCTATCTAATCGGGCAGTTTACGCAGGTCAATTTTAGCCGGTCAAATTATCGAAGAATTTTTTTACACCATCAAACCAGCTGCTGCTGCGCGGCGAGTGCTTGCTGTTGCCATTCAGACTCTGCTCAAACTGTTCCAACAGTTTGCGCTGCTCCGCGCTGAGGTTGATCGGGGTTTCCAGCACCACTCTACAGAGCAGGTCACCCACGCCACCGCCACGAACAGGCGCAACGCCCTTGCCGCGCAGACGGAATAACTTGCCGCTCTGAGTCTCGGCCGGAATTTTTAACTTAACTTTGCCGGAGAGAGTCGGCACTTCAATCTCGCCACCGAGAGCGGCCTGAGCGAAACTAATGGGTACTTCGCAGTGCAAATTACTGTCATCACGAACGAAAATCGGATGATCGCGCACCACCATTTGCACATAGAGATCGCCTGGCGGACCACCCTGAGGGCCAGCTTCACCTTTACCACCGAGGCGAATGCGATCACCTGTATCAACTCCCGCAGGAATTTTAACCGACAGTGTTTTGCGCTCTTCTTTGACGCCTTGACCGTGACAGTCACCACAGGGGTCAGAAATCATCTGACCACGACCACGACACTGGGGGCAGGCCTGCTGAACCGAGAAAAAGCCCTGAGACATACGCACCTGGCCAGCACCATTACAGGTGCTACAGGTAACCGGCGAAGAACCTTTGCGCGCGCCCGACCCGTCACAGGTATCACAGCTGGACATAGTCGGTACATCGATCTGAACGGTCTTGCCACGCACAGCGTCTTCAAGATCTAACTGCAGGTCGTAGCGCAGATCAGATCCACGCGCCGGACCGCCGCGTCCACGACCCCCGCCGCCAAAGATATCGCCAAACACGTCACCAAAGACGTCACTGAAGTTGCCGCCGCCAAAACCGCCGCCACCGCCGCTTTGACCGTCAACGCCGGCATGACCGAAACGATCATAAGCTGCTTTTTTTTCCTCGTCACCGAGGATTTCGTAGGCTTCTTGAGCTTCCTTGAATTTGTCTTCTGCATCAGCACCGTCCGGATTCCGGTCCGGATGGTATTTCATCGCTATACGACGAAATGCCTTCTTGATGTCAGCATCGGAGGCGCCTTTTTCCACGCCCAGTACATCGTAATAATCGCGCTTGGCCATAAACTGTTTCTTTATTCTCGATTTTCACCAATATGATTAGGCGCGGATCTGTGTCCGCGCCTAATAGTAGAAAAACAATGACAGACTTACTTCTTGTCGTCTTTGTCTTCCGCTGCTTCCTCTTGAACTTCTTCGAACTCAGCATCCATCGCATCGTCTCCGGCAGCCTGTTCGCCACCAGCCTGTCCGGCCTCGGCCTGCTCGGCATACATCTTTTGCGCCAGAGATGAAGAGGCCTCGGAAAGCACCTTGGTCGCCGCGTCAATGGCATCTTTATCATCGCCCTGAACAGCTTCTTCGACACCTTTAATAGCCGCCTCGATAGCAGACTTCTCTTCATCAGAAGCCTTGTCACCAGCTTCTTCAAGGGTCTTCTTGGCCGCGTGAGCGAGGCCGTCTGCCGTGTTCCGGGTCTGCACCAGATCAGCAAACTTCTGATCTTCGGCAGCGTTGGCTTCAGCATCCTTGACCATTGCGTCGATCTCTTCATCAGACAAACCCGAAGAGGCTTTAATGATGATCGACTGCTCTTTGCCTGTGGCCTTGTCTTTAGCGCCCACATTCAAAATACCGTTGGCATCAATATCGAAGGTCACTTCAATTTGCGGCATACCACGCGGTGCAGGTGGAATATCAGCCAGATCAAAGCGGCCTAGTGACTTGTTCTGTGTCGCTTGCTTGCGCTCACCCTGAACCACGTGAATAGTCACAGCAGTCTGGTTGTCATCCGCAGTAGAGAAGATCTGCGATTTCTTGGTTGGAATCGTCGTGTTTTTCTCAATCACCGGTGTCGCCACGCCACCCATGGTTTCAATACCCAGGCTCAGCGGGGTCACATCGAGCAACAGCACATCGGTTACATCACCAGCCAACACCGCACCCTGCAGAGCAGCACCTACGGCAACGGCTTCATCAGGGTTAACATCTTTGCGTGGCTCTTTGCCAAAGAATGCAGTTACTTTTTCCTGCACTTTGGGCATACGCGTCTGACCACCGACAAGAATAATCTCGTCGATTTCGCCAACGGACTTACCAGCATCTTTCAATGCAATCTTCATCGGCGTCAATGATCGCTCAACCAGATCTTCAACCAGCGATTCAAGCTTGGCGCGAGTCAACTTGACCACCAGGTGCTTCGGACCAGTCGCATCAGCAGTAATATACGGCAGGTTTACTTCGGTCTGCTGGCTTGAAGAGAGCTCAATCTTGGCCTTCTCTGCAGCTTCTTTAAGTCGCTGCATCGCCAGCGGATCACCGTGGATATCAATGGAACTTTCACGCTTGAATTCAGCTGATAAATATTCGATCAGGCGCATATCAAAGTCTTCACCGCCAAGGAACGTGTCACCGTTGGTTGCCAATACTTCAAATTGCTTTTCACCGTCGACATCGGCAATCTCGATAATTGAAATATCGAAGGTACCACCACCGAGATCGTAAACCGCAACCACCCGATCACCAGCTGTTTTATCAATACCATAGGCCAGCGCCGCTGCAGTGGGCTCGTTGATAATACGTTTGACATCGAGACCAGCAATACGGCCAGCATCTTTAGTTGCCTGACGCTGTGAGTCGTTGAAGTAAGCAGGTACAGTGATAACGGCTTCAGTGACTTTCTCACCGAGGTAATCTTCTGCGGTCTTTTTCATTTTCTTAAGCACTTCGGCAGAGATCTGTGGGGCCGCTTTGCTGTCGCCCTTCACTTCTACCCAGGCATCGCCATTGTCAGCTTTGACGATCTTATAAGGCACCATTTTGATGTCTTTTTGAACTACATCATCTTCAAAACGACGTCCGATCAGACGTTTTACTGCGTACACAGTGTTGTGCGGATTGGTCACTGCCTGGCGCTTCGCCGACTGACCAACCAGAATCTCACCTTCGTCGGTGTAGGCGACAACCGATGGTGTGGTGCGCGCACCTTCCGAATTTTCTATTACTTTGGGTTTATCTCCTTCCAGAACGGCAACACATGAGTTGGTCGTTCCAAGGTCGATTCCGATAATTTTGCCCATCAGTTAAATCTCCATTACTTTGCTAAAATCCTGTTTCCAGGGTTTGTCATTTGTTAGTTGATGTTTGTACAACTTCTTGTTTTGTTATGTGGGTGCAGGCTGGACAAATTCAAGGGCTGTGGAATTAATTAATGTCTGATTTAAACCCCGCCCCTCAAATCGCCATCAGGAAGCCTGCGACACCACCACCATGGCCGGCCGGATTAATCGTCCATTGAGGGTGTAGCCTTTCTGGAACACATTCATCACTGTGTTTGGCTCGAGGTCTGGGTTGGGAACCATTGACACTGCCTGATGCAGGTCGGCGTCAAATGGCTGGCCGGCCGGATCAATCGGCTCAATCTTGAATCGAGCCAGTACATCAATAAAACTCTTGAGTGTTAATTCAATGCCCTCAGCCACCGCCTTCTGACTCTCGTCATCAACGGCAATAGCACTCAGTGCGCGCTCCAGATTGTCGACAACAGGGAGTAGATCAGCAGAAAATTTATCCAGCGCATACTTGTGTGCATTTTCGATATCGCGCTCTGTGCGACGACGCACATTCTGCATCTCGGCCTGAATTCTCAAGACCTGATCATTGGCATCAGCGAGCTGCTGCTGTAATTGCTCGGATGAGGAATTCTGCTCCTGTTCCTGCAGCAGTTCCTGCTCGATCTCTTCGTTGCTCACCGGCCCGGCCTGGTCAACATTGTTGTCATCAGCCTCGACGGCATCATTGTTCTTGGATTGATCAGCTTCTGTTTCGTGCGACACGCCAATTCCTCATATCGTTGGTTATATTGGCCATAATTTTTTGGCTTAATCCCAATATGGGGACAAACTATTCAGTTTCAAGCGATTGCCTAAAGGCATTCTGTTCTGTATAAAACGAACATCGCTCTCAGGTATGAAACCGTGCTGCTATCTATCCACATCAACAACTACACTCTGGTCGAATCCCTCGAGATCGAGTTCGCCCGTGGCACCACCGCAATCACCGGCGAAACCGGTGCCGGCAAGTCGCTGGTATTGGATGCGCTGGGCATGGCACTGGGTGACCGCGCCGATAGCGACACTATTCGACACGGCAAATCCCGCGCCGAAATTACTGCCACCTTTGATATCAGCAAAATTAATGCCGCTCACCAATGGCTGCAAAAAAATGACTTTGATGAGGCTGATGGGCAATGTATTTTGCGTCGACTGTACACCACTGAGGGTCGTTCGCGCGGCTACATCAATGGTCAGCCCTGCACCATGCAACAACTGCAACTGCTCGGCGAAATGCTCACCGATATTCACAGTCAGCACGAACACCAGTCGCTGTTGCGCCGTGAAACCCATCGCCGTCTACTCGATGAATATGCCAATACCACAGAGCTGGCCGACGAGGTATCAAAGGTTTTCAGACGCTGGAAACAGGTTAATAAACACCTCAATGATTTAATCGGGCGCGCCGATGAACTTGCTGCACGCCGCGAGCTGCTTGCTTTTCAAGTCAAAGAATTACAGCAGCTGGGACTGGACAACAATGAGCTAAGCAATCTGGAAAAAGAGCAACAAACCCTTGCTAATGCCGGCCAGATTCTGGAAGACAGCCACAATCTGCTGGCAATTTGCGATCAAAGCGAAGGCTTCAATATCCGCGATGGCCTTAACCGTGCTCTGTCTATTTTCTCAGGCCTCAAACATAAACCCGATGCGTTGCTCAACGCCGAGGAGATGCTGCAGAGCGCAATGATTCAGGTGGAGGAAGCAATTCATGAAATCGACAACCACATTGACCGCTTTGAAGCGGATCCCCAGCGCCTGCAGCAGGTTGAAGAACGCCTCTCGGCGATCTTTGAATTATCGCGCAAGCATAGGGTGAATGCTGACCAGCTAGTGGAGACTCTCGAATCACTTGATGCCGAATTAAAGGAACTGGATGACGGCGGCGAGAGTATCGACAGCCTGCAGCAAGAGCAAGACCGGCTGGCCGCACTTTTCAGTCAACAGTCGGCTCAGTTAACCGCTCTGCGCAGTAAAGCAGCCGTGACCATGGCCGTTGAAATCAATCAACAGCTCCAGCTGCTGTCGATGCAGGGTGCCGAGCTGGTGGTGTCGCTGACTCCAGCGGCCGACGGAGAGCTGCGTGCCAGCGGTGGTGAAGACATAGAATTTCTGATTTCCACTAATCCCGGACAGCCCGCCAAAGCACTGCAGAAAATCGCTTCCGGCGGTGAATTATCCCGAGTCAGTCTGGCGATACAGGTGGTGGCAGCCGCGCATTCGGAGATTCCAACGCTGGTGTTTGATGAGGTGGATGTGGGTATCGGCGGCAGCACAGCGGATGTTGTCGGGCAGCTGCTGAAACAGCTCGGCGAGCGTGGCCAGGTTATTAGTGTGACCCACCAACCTCAGGTTGCGGCGCATGCGCATCATCATTATCGCGCCAGTAAAATTGTCGACACAGTTGGCGCTGAGTCTGCGATGACCCCACTCAATCAGCAGCAGCGTATCGAAGAGTTGGCGCGCATGTTGGGTGGCGCCAAGGTTACCGAGCAGACTCTTTCCCATGCGTCGGAGATGCTGAGTTTGGCGGCGGGCTAAAGCCTTTCTTCTTCCCCTCAAATAAAGTCATCGCCCGACTCCACTCGCGATGCCACTATCTTGCCAGCCAGACCCGGGCCCTAGCTATACGCTATAAATAGCCTATCATCGTGCCTCGAAGCGGTGAGCATCGCGATTTTTCACTACCTGATCGGCGGCAAAAACCCGACCATTCATAACCACATACACGCCGGCATCGAGCACTTGAATGGCGCCAACTGCGCAACCGATATTGAACACTGCATCAGTCTGGGTAAACGCTGCAGGTTGCAGAGCGCCGGTGAGGACAATCTTTTTATCGCCACAGTCTGTCAACCAGCCGGCGGTTTCTACCATGCCGTCGGTGCCGTGAATAATCAGGATATGCTCAGCGGTACAGGCACGCACGCTGTGCTGAATAATCCGCCGGTGTTGATCGGCCATGTCCAGACTGTCGAGGCGCATCAACTCCTCGACACTGAACTCAAAGCCAACATTCATACTCTGTAAAACCGGTCCCACCACCGGGTCGCCAATCTGGAATTCGCTTAGGGCATCAAAGTAGAGCTTGTCGATGGTGCCACCGGTGGTGAAGATTTGCAGAAACATATTTATTTGCTCCCGCGAAACGCGTCGCGGGTCAGGTTTTCCAACGAACCATCGGCATGCACAACAATATTGTCTTCGATCCGAATGCCGCCAAAGGGAATAAATTCATCCACACGTGTCCAGTTGATTTTGGTGGCATGCTCACTCTGGCGAAGCTTGTTCAGCAGCGCAGGAATAAAATACAGCCCCGGCTCAACGGTATGGATCTGGTTGGCGACCATCGGCGCGGCGTTGCGCAGCTTGGGATATTTTGCCGGAGGTGGCAGCAGATCGCCTTGGGCATTGGCGAGGTTGCCACCCTTGTCGTGCACGTTGCAGCCAAGCTGATGGCCGAGACCATGGGGATAAAACGTTGCGGTAATATCACAGGCAAAGGCTTCCTCTGCAGAGACACTGATAATATCAAACAGGCGCAGTACTTCTGCGGCCTTGTGGTGCGACAACACGTGCAGGTCAACAGGGCTTTTACCGATGCCACCACCGGCGACCAGCTCAAGCTGCCTGACATCCATGGCTTTAATCATTGCGGCAAAATCAGAGCCGGAGTCATAGGCGTAGGTGCGGGTAATATCGGACGCGTAGCCGTGCACGGCAACGCCAGCATCAATCAAGAAGCTCCGTGGCGACCTTGGCTGTTTATCGAGATTGTGGTGATGTAATACCGCGGCATGTTCATTGACCCCGGCAATAATGCCGTAGGGCATTTCATTCTCACTGCAGTTGCAGGCGCGCAGATAGGCGGCGGCAATTTCCAGCTCAGAAGCACCCGCAATAAATGCATCACGGGCTGCAAGGTGTGCGGGTACAGCGAGACGATTAGCTTCGCGGACACATTCCTGTTCATAGGCAGTTTTACCAAGGCGTTGATAATCAATCTGGTCGGTGACCGATTTAGGATTCCAAACGTCATTGCTGATGCCAAGGCTGTTTACTTCACTGATCAATGCAGTGCCGCCCTCGCGGCTGCCAAGCTGTTTTTTTAGCTCTGGTATCGAAGCGTATTCAACAACCTCCAGACCACGTTCAAAACCTGGCGGCAAGCCCTGAGGGGCGGTGTGCCAAATATCTTCCACGCAGAGTAAAAACAGACGTGGGGTGTCAGAGTTGGCCGAGATCTGCAGATAGGATCCGGTGCGTTTACCCAACGGCACCCATTCGCGAAAATAGGGGTTGGGAATAAATGGATAGGCTGAATCATCGGCAAACTGTATTTTGCTATCACCCGCGGCAATAACGATTTCATCGAATCCGGTCGCGGCTAGAATCGCCTGGAACCTGCGCATTTTTTCGCTCACATGTTGAGCATACAAGTTAGCGTGATCGGTCATCTTTTTTACTCATATTTTGAGGTTAATTTTTAAGCCTGTTCAGCTGGCACAACTGTGACGAACAAACGTCTTTATAACCCACCTTATTTTGCATAGCGAGTGTAGTTTTTTTCGCGTAAAGTCCGCGCCATGCTTTCATCTCTGATCGTTTTTGAACCCGCATTCTATCTTTTGGCCGCAACCGTAGTCCTGCTCACCGGCATGTCGAAAGGCGGCTTTGCCGGTGGCCTGGGAACCCTCGCTGTGCCGCTGCTAACGCTGGCAGTTGATCCGCGAGTGGCTGCGGCAATTATGCTGCCAATTCTGGTATGTATGGATTTTGTTAGTCTCGCCACCTACCGGAAATACTGCAACCAAGCCATCTTAATGACTCTGGTGCCGAGCGCGATTATCGGCATTATTGTTGGCACATTGAGTTTTCATTTAATGAGTGCGCAGTTTATTCGCCTGATTATCGGCGTATTGTCGCTGTATATTGTCGGGCAATATTTTTACAAGCGCTGGTTCAAGCACGACCCGTCTCAGCAGCCTGTTCCATCGCCGGTAAAAGGTCGACTGTGGGGTTGCATAAGCGGATTTACCAGCTTTGTGGCTCATGCCGGCGGACCACCACTTTCAATTTATCTCCTGCCACTGCGGCTGGATAAAAGCGTTTTGGTGGGTACCTCGGTGGTGTTTTTTACGATTATAAATATCGCTAAGTTGATCCCTTACGCCTGGCTCGGTCAGCTTGGCAGCGAACACCTGATGACCTCGCTGGTGTTGCTGCCACTTGCGCCGATTGGCGTTCAACTCGGTGTCTATCTGCACCACCGGGTCAACGAAGAGCTTTTCTACTGGCTCTCCTATTTGCTGCTCGGTTTGATTGGCATCAAGTTAGTCTCTGAAGCCCTGCTTCCTCTGCAGTAACCTTTGCGCAAGGATACAAAATATCACTCTCGGACTGCTGCGGCCTCGGCGTCAAATGTTGATAACGGCTGTTTAGCTGCAGGCTTGAAGTCGTGAACAATCAGGTAGAGACAGGGAATCAAAATCAGCGTGATTGCGGTAGCGGTTAAGATACCAAAGCTCAATGACAGAGCCATCGGAATCACGAACTGCGCCTGCATACTGGTTTCAAATAACATCGGTAGCAGACCGACAAAGGTTGTTAGCGTCGTCAGCAGGATCGCTCTGAATCGTCGCTTGCCTGCAGCAAGCAGGGCCTTTTCGTCGGAGTCTTCCGTTTCCCGTGCTCGGTTGGCAAACTCGACCAATATCAGGCTGTCGTTTACGACCACCCCGGATAGCGCAATCAAACCAGCAATCGACAGTGAGCTGATCGCCATATCGAAAACAATATGGCCAATCACTGCGCCGATAAAACCAAACGGGATAACTGACATAATCACCAGCGGCTGTATGTACGAGCGCAGCGGCACGGCAAGCAGGCCGTAGATCAAGAACAGCGAAGCAATGCCGGCAACAATCAAACGCTTAATCAGTTCGGCTTCATCCTGACTTGACCCGGAAACACCAAATTCAACCGTTGGGTGGTCCTTGAGTAACTGCGGAATAAAGTTTTCCCGAATGTCGGCAATAACTGCGTTGCTCTGAACTTTTGAGGGGTCGGCGTCAGCAGTGATAACCACCGCACGCTTGCGGTCGGTGCGAGAAATTTTAGCCAGCCCAAGGCCGAGTCGAATATCAGCAACTTCACTGATCGCCACCGCCTGGCCGCTGGCGGTACGAATATGCATATCTTCCAAGGTAGCTATTGAGCTGCGCTCCTCACGGGGATATCGAACCATAACCTTTAAACTATGGGGTCCGCGCTGCAAACGCTGCACTTCTTCGCCATAAAATGCCTGGCGCACCTGACGCGCGACATCAGCGAGAGAGATACCAAGTTGGCTGGCGTAGGGCTTGAGACTGATCAGAATTTCACGGCCGCCCACACCCTGGGAATTATAGATATCAAACACGCCGTCGTATTCGCCAAGTTTATTTTGCAGTGCGACCCCCGCGGCGGTGAGCTCGTCGGGATCGGGGCCATAGAGCGCCAGACTGATCTTGGCACCACCCCCGGCACTGGTGCTGGAGTAGTAATCCTGCTTACGCACATTGGGCAGAGTGCCAACCTTTTCGCGCCACAACTTTTCGATTTCAGTTGCCTCCAGCGGACGGTCTTCACCGTGGGTTAACTGGACGCGGAAGCTAGCCGAGACATCCGATGAAGACCAGAAAAAAACATGCTCCAACAAACTTGGGTTTCCCGTCTCCGCCTGGTAGTCGCGATCAACGGCATAGATCGCTTCTTCGTTGGCTAATAGCGCCTCTTCAAAACTCTCAGTAGAGCTACCATCCTGCATGGTGATCACAGAGTAGATACCATCTCCGGGCACATCAGGGAAAAATTCAAAACGCGCTATACCACCCGTAAGGGTCGAAATGGCGATCATTAACACGCCAATAAAGGTTGCCAGCGTGGCGTAGCGGTACTCCATACAGCGCTTCAAGAAGGGCTGATACACATTTTCGACAAAGCGTATCAAGCCGGCATTTATCGCCTCTTGCCAACGTTTGATGGTGGCATCGATAACATTGCGCGACTTCTCGGGGCCACCAAACTTCAGCCCAACCAGGTGCGAAGGCAAAATTAACTTTGATTCAACCAGTGAAAACAACAGACAGAGAATCACCACGACTGCCAGCGCTTCATTCATTGCCGCCAGCCCGCCACCGACAAACAAGAGTGGCGCAAAAGCGGCTACAGTGGTCAACACGCCTATGGTAGACGGCACGGCAACTCGTTTGGCGCCGGCAATCACGGTCTCGACGGGCGCACTGTAGATCATGTTCTTGTCGTCTGATTCGGCCAGCACCCTGTCAGCCTCATCCTTGACCTCGGTATAGACACTCTCACCAATCACAATGGCATCATCGACAACGATCCCGAGCACCAGAATAAAGGCAAACAGGCTCAACACATTGATCGTGACCGGAAACGGGTTGATCGGCATCAGCCAGATTGCGCCTAGAAAACTGACCGGAATACCAAGCACAACCCAGCCAGCAACACGCAGGTTAAGAAATAGTCCCAATACCACTGCAACCAAAATCGCACCTGCCGCCAAATTACTCAACATCATGTCGAGTCGCCCGCGCAGATAGAACGAATCATCATTATAAGTATTGATACTTAACCCTTCGGGCAGGCTCTGACGCTTAACCTCAACGTACTTCTGAACCGCTTCGCTAATGGTAATGATGTCCTGGTCGGGGAGCGTAAAAACGCCCACTGAAAAAGCCTTGGCCCGATCGAAATGCAGTAGGCTAGGAGACTCGGTAAAACCATCTTTAATCGTCGCAATATCCGAGAGTAACAATTGACTGCCATCGTCGCGGCTGCGCATTACTAGCCCAGCAAAATCCTCACCGGTGTAAGCCTTGCCCTGAGTACGCACCAGAACATTGCCGTTGCTTGCTTTAATCATTCCCGCGGGCAGGTCCAGAGATGAACTTCGCAACACCTGAGCCACTTCAGCCAGAGTCAGGTTGAGTTCCCGGAGACGCTCCTCTTTCACTTCAATCGAAATTTCGTAGTCATCTACACCCCAGAGTTGGGCGCGCTTGACCTCAGGCAACTCAATAACCTCATCGTATAATTGCTGCCCCATCTCTTTGCGCGTGCGCTCGTCCATCTGGCCAGAAATGGCGATACCCAGTGCCCAGCCATAATTGTCCATGCGCTTGACGGTAGGTTTTTCCAGGTTATCCGGAAGATTAACAATACTGTCGATACGGTTCTCAACCACAGCCATCAGCTCGTTGATATTCTCACCAGGCTCTATTTCCAGACGCACATAGGCCACATTGCGACTCGCATTGGCATTAATTTCTTTGATGCCCTTAATACCCTGCAGTGCTGCCTCCATAGGCAAAATCACCGCTTTCTCAACTTCAATAGGTGCAGCACCGTTGTATATAGCCGTTATCTCAATCGAGTCGTTGTCGCCGCGCGGAAACATTTCTTTGCTCAGGTTGCCCACACTGAGAATGCCGGCAAACAGGATAAACACCATCAGCAGGTTTGCCGCCACAGGATTTTTGGTGAACCAGGCCATCAAACCAGAACTATTCCGCATCATCCGGCACTTCCCATAGGCTTGAGCAGCATACCTTCAATTGCAGGGCCCATGGCACTGACAACAATCTCGACACCCTCCTCCAATCCACTGCTGATGTAATAATAATCTCGGTCGCTGAAGCTAACTTCTACCGGCGTCAATCGCAGGCGTTTATCGCTGTCAACTACTGGCACACGGTCGTTTTCCAGCAGCGCATGACGTGGCACGGCAAAGATATTGTCGAGAGTTTTGCCTTTGATATCTGCACCGACAAAGGTGCCCATCAGCAGGTTGGGCGTCGTGGGTTTCTGAGGCTGATTGATGCCGTATGGATCTGCGACGCGCGCAACCAGATAATGGGCTCTGTTCAACTGATCGACGACACCTTCCGAGCGGACAATTTTAGCTGTCCAGCTCGCTGGCATTGAGGCAACCGTGGCGTTAAGACTCACGTCGGGCAGTGCGCTGTCATCCAGGTGTGATATCAGATCTAATCGCGCCAGATCTTTCTCGGTCAATGGCAGGCGAATCTCAGCAAAGTCGATCGCGAAAATTTCACCCAATGGCGCTGCGACGGTTACATATTGCCCTATATCCACTGTCTTGGCCGCCACCATTCCGAGGTAAGGTGCGCGAATGGTGGTGCGGGCGAGCTTGAGCTTAGCTTGTTTAACCTCGGCCTCAGCCTGCAACACATTAGCTCGCGCTTCAGCCAGATAGGGTTTTCGCAGTGCCAACAGCGGAGCTTCCTCCGCCGGACGACCGGTCATAGCCCATTCTTTTTCTGCTTGGGCGGCTCTCGCCAACTCAAAAGTATATTGAGCGTTCATGCTGATCAAGCGTGCTTCCGCCCGCTGCAGGGCGACTTCGTAATCGGTTGGATCAAGCTGCAGCAAGATATCCCCTTTCTCAAACGTGCCACCGACAACAAACTCCGAGGAAACGCTCAAAACCGCGCCAGAGACCTCTGAAATCAATTTGGTACGCGTTCGCGGCAGTACCGTCCCCTGAGACTCAACATGCAGTTGAGCGCTACTCGCATTCAACACCAGGGTTTTTACCGCCAATGCTGTATCCGGAGACTCAAGCTTAAGCGGCGCGGGACGCGCCGCTGTGATGACAATCGAAATAATTGCGGCCGTGGCAAGCACGCCAATCGGCAAAAGCAGTTTTTTATACATGATGGTCCTGATAGACAATTTTTGCGAAGAATACCAGAGACTGGCCTCAGGGTTCTACTACATTACATATGAAGAGTTTCTGAGTTCCAGCGTGCTGGCAATTCAACAGTTTATACGACTAAAAACATTTACTGGACCGGCAATCCAATTGCCTGAATTTACCGTAAAAGTGTTATGGTTATCCGGAGCTATACAGAGCATGCTTACAACAACTAAAAATTCGTCGTCGAATCAAATATCTAGTGGTGACCGCGTGGCCGTTTTGAAATCCTCAGAAAAGCGTTCTGACCAATGGAGTCAGCTGCTTATTTCTGTAGGCGAAAATCGTGATCGCCAGGCGTTTGCTCAGCTATTTCGTCATTTCGGTCCACTTCTGAAGGGCTTCGCCCATGCCACCCGCAATGAAGGTTGGTTTCCCGGTCTGGGCGACGACCTGGTGCAAGAAGTGATGATCAAGGTCTGGAACAAGGCGTCCGGTTTTAATGCCGAAAAAGCCTCCGCAACCACGTGGATCTACACTGTAGCTCGAAACTGTCGGATCGATATGTTGCGACGCAAAAGCAATACACAGCACCTGCCGTTGGAAAACGAGGATTTCTGGCACGAGGAGGATAACGACACACCGATCTCTCTTCTGCAACAGAAACGATCAGAGGACCGGGTTCAAGAATCCCTGGCACAACTGCCGAAAGAACAGGATGAGATTCTGCGCAAAGTCTACCTCGAGGGAAAATCTCATGCTGAGGCTTCCGCAGAACTTGGATTACCGCTGGGCACCGTCAAATCACGGGTACGCCTGGCTTTACAGAAAATGCAAATAATCGTGTCTGCAGAGGCGCAAGATGTCTAATAACTTTAAATCACAAACTAACTTTCACCCCGACGAAACCATGCTGGTGGATTTCTCCGCCGGAACTCTGGCGACTGGCCCATCGATTTGTGTCTCAGCACACCTGCACTTCTGCAGCCAGTGCAAAGCCAAACTTATGCGTCTTGACCAGGTCGGCTCACAATTAATGTGTGAGGCGAACCCAATTGATCTGGATGATGGTGCATTCGATGCGATGATGGAAAAGATTGACAGCGATAGCCTGGATTCGAGCCCTGGCCGCAGCGCCTGCGCAAAAACGGAAAGCAGCGAAAATTTACTTGGTTTTCCCTACGCAGTAAGTAAGTTGGTGAAAAATAATTTGGTTTCGAAGACCTGGAAGAGACTGTCGGGCTCTGTAGATATAGCACGATTTAAAACCGGACAGGAAGAGTTTGAAGTCGCCCTGCACAAAATTTGTGCCGGCGGTAAAACACCCAAGCATGATCACAAGGGTCTCGAGTATACCGTCGTATTGAAGGGCAGCTTCTCGGATGAGAGCGCCGTCTACCGCGAAGGTGACTTCTTGGTCCGCAAGCCCGGTGATGTGCATCAGCCAATGGGTGCTCAAAATGGCGAGTGCATCTGTCTCTCTGCCCTGTCGGCGCCAATCAAGCTCACCAACCCGCTCGGCTTCCTGATGAAGCCCTGGTTGCGCATCAACCCAATGTAATACCGTTTTTCCTGTCCCGTCCTCTACCCAACTTCCCTCGGGTAGAGGAATGTTTCCTTTTGATATTTGCGTCGGCTTTAATAGCTATCGCTAATTGCTGATTGGCAATTCTCTAGCGGCGGCTATTCCGCTACACTGCGTGTTCTTTCAATTGCACACAGTCGACTTATTTATCCATGGCACAATACGTATACACAATGAACCGGGTGAGCAAAATTGTTCCCCCGAAACGCGAAATTCTTAAAGATATCTCCCTCTCTTTTTTCCCTGGCGCCAAAATTGGAGTGCTTGGTTTAAATGGCTCAGGTAAATCCACCCTCCTGAAAATTATGGCTGGGCTGGACAAGGAAATTCAGGGCGAGGCGCGGCCTATGCCCGACCTCAATGTCGGCTATCTGGCGCAGGAGCCTTGGCTAGACCCTGAGAAGGACGTGCGCGGCAACGTAGAAGATGGTGTTCGTGAAGCCGTGGATGCTCTGAAAGAGCTGGATCAAATCTATGCTGACTATGCCGATCCGGATGCCGATTTTGATGCACTGGCCAAGCGCCAGGGTCAGCTGGAAGAAATTATTGAAGCCTGGGATGCACACAATCTTGACCACGCTCTGGACGTGGCCGCCGATGCGTTGCGCCTGCCACCCTGGGATGCCGACGTCACATCACTATCCGGCGGTGAAAGACGCCGCGTAGCGCTCTGCCGCCTGCTGCTGTCGCGCCCGGATATGTTGTTGCTGGATGAGCCGACCAACCACCTGGATGCCGAGTCTGTGTTCTGGCTGGAAAAATTTCTTGAGGAGTTTTCCGGCACCGTGGTTGCGGTAACCCACGACCGGTATTTCCTCGACAATGTCGCCGGCTGGATTCTCGAGCTCGACCGCGGCCACGGAATTCCCTATGAAGGCAACTACTCAACCTGGCTGGAAGGTAAAGAGCGTCGTCTGAGAACCGAATCCAAACAAGAAGCTTCGCGTCAGCGTGCGTTGAAGCAGGAGCTCGAATGGGTCCGGCAGAACCCCAAGGGCCGTCAGGCAAAAAACAAAGCTCGACTGCAACGTTTTGATGAGCTGAATTCACAGGAATTCCAAGCCCGCAACGAGACCAATGAGATCTATATTGCTCCCGGCGAACGTTTGGGCGACAAAGTTATTGTGCTGGAAGATGTATGCAAAGGCTTTGGTGATCAGCTGCTGATCGATAATCTCAATCTGTCGATTCCCAAGGGCGCAGTGGTCGGCATTATCGGCGGCAACGGGGCCGGTAAATCGACACTGTTCAGAATGATTGCCGGCACAGAAAAACCGGACAGCGGCACTGTCACGCTCGGCGAAACCGTCAAGGTGGCCTATGTTGAACAGAGCCGAGACTCGCTTGATGACAATCACAATGTCTGGGAAGCGATCTCCGGTGGCCATGACATGCTTAAGATTGGCAACTATGAAGTCTCTTCCCGAGCCTATGCCGGGCGCTTTAATTTCCGCGGCTCCGACCAGCAAAAAAGGGTCGGCGAACTTTCTGGCGGTGAGCGTGGACGATTACATCTGGCCAATACCTTGAAACAGGGCGCCAACGTGTTGTTACTTGATGAGCCGTCCAACGATCTCGATATCGAAACGCTGCGCGCGCTGGAAGAAGCGATCCTCTCCTTCCCTGGCTGTGTGATGGTGATTTCTCACGATCGCTGGTTCCTCGACCGAATTGCCACCCATATCTTGGCTTATGAGGGTGATAGCGATGTGCAGTTCTTCGAAGGGGGTTACAGCGAATATCACGAAGACTTTATTCGCCGCAAAGGCGGCGATGCGCAACCCACAAGAGTTAAATACAAGCGCCTACGAGCGTAAAGGACTTTCTATGAGCAGCATTTGGTGCACTCGGCCTGATCTCGAAAAGATGAATGGCGAGTTAAATCAGGGCACGATTGTAGAACATATCGGCATTAAGATGACTGAGGTCGGTGACGATTATCTGGTTGCAACCATGCCTGCAGATGCGCGGACCTTCCAACCCTATAAGGTGGTTCACGGTGGTGCCAATGTGGTGTTGGCGGAGACTCTGGGCAGTGTAGCCGGAGCCCATGTGATTGATTTGGCCACAAGTAAATGTCTCGGCCAGGAAGTCAGCGCTACCCACCTGCGCCCGGTTTCCAGCGGTCTGGTGACCGGCATCGCACGCCCTGTTCACTTAGGTCGCCGTTCTCATGTGTGGGAGATCCGCCTGCATGATGATCGTGGCAAACTGACCTGTCTGGCCAAGCTGATACTGGCGATTATTCCCGCCTAGTAACCACTCACTGGAGCAGCCACGGCGCCTGCTCCTAATCTATTGGGTCTCTGCCTGCCATCGGAACAGGTTCATCTCAATAAAGACAAATGCCACCAGCCACATAAAGGCGTCCCAGAAGTCGAGGAAATCGCCTAACATTCCCCAGTAGGCTGCGGCGGCAAACAAAATCGCGTAGAGCAGTGCTTTGATCACGGTGCTGGCGGTAACCACTCGACCGTGAAAGCGGCCCTGGATCTGCAACCACACATTAACTTCTAATATCACCACCACAGCAATCCAGGTGAACGAGTTGATCACATCAACCCAAGCCAGCCACTGCACTGCCTGCCAATCAGTTTGCGTGCCCAGCACCATCTGGCCGTTGAGTTTAAACAGTGCTTGGTTAGAGGCCAGCTGATCGATCAGCGCGGCGCAGCTATGCTGATCAAGCAATGGATATTCATCAATGGTGACAATCGTAGAATAGCCCTGCCCGATCAAGGCACAGAGATCGTCGACGACAAAGGGACTGATATTGTAGGTCAGCAACATTTTGTCGAAATAGCCATAAAAGGCGTAGAGAATAAAGCCATAGGAAAAAGTGCGAACAGCCATAAAGCTGTATTTTACTTTTGGCAACCGCAACACAGGGTCTGGAATCGCTGAGGTTTCCAGCTCAAACAACAGTAGCAATAACACCCAGGCTGCGGTGTCGATGGTGGCAGCAAACCCCGAAATCAAATCTCCAAACACAATACCCTGACTAAAGGTCTGCTCGGTAGCCAGCCACTCTTCCTGAAAAAACAGATAAACATTGAATATCAGGACTGCGTAAACGCTGTATTTAAACAGCCGAAAAATGAAATGCGCGGAGGAATAGCTATCGCTGCTCATAGTTTTTCTGCCAGCAGATGGACGAGTGATTCAAGGCCCTGTTGATCGTGATGATCAAAGCGATCCGTTTCTGGACTATCGATATCGAGCACGCCGATCAGCTTGCCGGCAACAAAAATCGGCACCACAATTTCGGAGTTGGAGGCTGCATCGCAAGCAATATGCCCAGGGAACTGATGTACATCGGCCACCACCATGGTTCTTCTGGTCGTTGCAGCAGCGCCGCAAACTCCGGCGTCCAGTGCAATTCGGGTACATGCGGGTTTGCCCTGAAACGGTCCCAGGACTAGTTTGTTGCGCTTGAGCAGGTAAAAACCAACCCAGTTGATATCGGTCATTTCCATCCACAGCAGTGCCGAGCAGTTCGCCAGATTGGCGATGCGGTCATTTTCACCTTCAATAAGGCCCTGTAGCTGCTCGGCCAGTAGTGTGTAATTCATTGTTGCTACCTCTCAGAAGCCCTGCGTCTCACTCACTGTTACGCATGGATGCAATTGAACGCACCCAGTATTGTAACTCGGGATTTAACTCGACTATTTGTTTTACATTCTGCTGTGCTTGCTGCCGCGACTCATACTGACCCCAGACCAAAGCAAATAGATGCTGGTTGTTGACCATAATATTTTGAATTATCACGCTACCGGCGGGTAGGATAATGCGCTCTGCCACTTGCCCGGCTGCCGTCTGACTCAGGTAGGCGCCCAGCTGCACTGTAAACCCCCTTGCGCTGATATCAAATGCCGCGGGCTCATTGCCAGCTTGCAGCGGGGTCTCTTGATCGCCAATATTATCGCTGGCGGGTTGTGGCTCTGGCGTTCCCATTGACGGCACGGCAGCCGTTCCCTGAAACACTTCATGGTTTTTTATTGACGTCCGTTCTGATTCAACCGGAGTGCCGCCGCGAAGGCGCCGCTGACTGCAATCCCAATTGGCGCTCGAATCACCTTCAGCTTGGCAATACCAACCGATAGAAACCGCATTGGCTTCTCCGGCTAACTCAGAGTTAAGCGACGAGCACCCCGAAACAGCGAAAAGTGTCGCGACAGTGAGTGCGGGCAAGCGCTGGCTGAGCAGTGTTGATTTCGGCATAGACTGATCTGATGGCTTATTCTTATTGTCGCCGGGCGAGCCGCTCCGGCACTGGAAGGCTATTAAATCCCCATTCGTGCGAGGATGTCTAGAACCTCATGCAATGTGAACGCCAACTGTGGGTGTTGCGCTTCGTAGATCAGACTTTTTTGCTCGAAGAGTTCTCGCAGATTGTGCTCATCGGCAGCCTCCGGAGTGAGCTGCTGATCCTCTGTGAGCTGCAAGATGCCATTCACCATACTACTCAAAAGTGCTTTATCTTCTGCGCTGATAGACGACGTGCTGGCGAGATGATCGTGCAACTCCCTCAATCGCACCTTCAACTCACTCTGGTCACCGTTTTTCGTTCTGTTATGCATCACTTCATCCTTTGCTTGTCGTTCGCGATGTGGCCATATTTAAAGGTGCTTTGACGAAACGGCTATGGAATATGGCTAAAACCGCAACTGTCTTTTGATTATAGACACGGAGATGCACGGCTCAGCAAAAATGCGGCTTTAAACAGTGCATCAGTTTAGTGCGCCATGGGGAATCCGTGGCATAAAAATTGCTTAGACTGCTTAAAGAAGTGCAATTAACACCTTGCAAGGACAAAAAGCGCACACACATAGTGCAAAACTTACTCTTTAGATGAATGAACGCACTAAATTAGTGCTTTACCAACAAGGGACATCCTATGCCAACTCGATACCGACCACTGACAGGAGTAGCTCTTGTACTTCTGGCGACCCTGTTTTCAAACCAGGTCTTTGCCGATGAACTGAATGCTGCAAATACTGCCTGGATTCTGACCGCCACAGCTCTGGTACTGTTTATGACCATTCCCGGACTGTCTCTTTTTTACGGCGGTCTGGTTCGCTCGAAAAATATTCTCTCAGTACTGATGCAATGTTTCGCGATTACCTGTGTAGCATCTCTGCTCTGGTTTACCGTCGGCTACAGTCTCGCCTTTGGCGACGGTGGATCCGCCAACGCTTTCATCGGCGGCTTTGACAATATTTTGCTCGCCAATGTGCTCGAGGGATCTATGTTCGGGGATATTCCCGAGTCGGTATTCGCGATGTTCCAAATGACTTTTGCCATCATTACTCCGGCGCTGATTGTCGGTGCGTTTGCCGAGCGTATTCGGTTCAGTGCCATGTTGTTGTTTAGCGCTCTGTGGTTGCTTGTTGTCTATGTTCCGGTCACTCACTGGGTGTGGGGCGGCGGCTGGCTTGGCGAGATGGGTCTGCTCGATTTTGCCGGCGGAACGGTTGTCCATATTACCGCAGGTGTCGCCGCGCTGGTGGCCGCGCTGGTTATCGGCCCTCGTAAAGGTTTCCCCACGCAGGCTATGCCTCCACACAATCTGACTATGACCGTTACCGGTGCCGGCATGCTCTGGGTTGGCTGGTTCGGCTTTAACGCCGGTTCTGCGCTAGCCGCCAACGGCGATGCTGGCATGGCAATGCTGGTAACACATATCTCGGCTGCCGCAGGCTCACTGGCCTGGATGACCATGGAATGGATCAAATATGGCAAGCCTTCGGTACTGGGTATTGTCACCGGTATGGTCGCCGGACTAGGTACTATCACTCCGGCATCCGGCTTTGTTGGCCCCGGCGGCGCGCTGGTAATTGGCATTAGCGCCGGTATTATCTGTTACTACGCTACCCAGGCGATCAAACAGCGCTTTAAAATCGATGACTCTCTGGATGTTTTTCCGGTGCACGGTGTTGGCGGTATTCTCGGCACCCTGTTTGCCGGCATCTTTGCATCGGACGCCCTCGGGGTGTTCAGTGGCCAAGGGTATAATGACGGCATGACCATGGCCTCTCAGGTACATGTGCAAATCGTGGGGATTGTCTCAACCTTCGTCTACACCGCAATTGTGACCTGGATTCTGTTAAAGCTGATTGACGCCATAATAGGATTACGTGTCGATCTGGAAGATGAAACACAGGGTCTGGATCTCGCCGATCACGATGAGAGAGGATATGATCTGTAACATTCAGGAAGGCTGAAAACACATAACGAGAGTCCGAACACCATCCGCCAAACCAAGGCTCAAAGCATTAGCGGGGTGAACTAAAGGGGCGTTGAGCCGCTGGTATTTATCAGCGGCTTTTTATTGCCCGTCGATAACCTCGCGAGGAAGTGATTGACGAGCGCGGTTCAGGAAATCACACATCATCGCTGCGCCGTCGAGTATCCTTCCTGAATGTCGCTGCATCAGATCTGCGTGGATCAGATAGACATGGTCATTTTCGACAGCCGATATCTGGCTCCATCTGCTCCAGTTATCGAACCAGTGTGGTTTTTCCTCTTTGCTGCCGCCGGCAATGATCACCTGTGGATCGGCGGCAACGATCGACTCGATATTAACGTACGGCACCAGTGGAACAGCATCGGCGAAAATATTACTGCCGCCACAAAGTTCAATCACATCACTGACAATATGCTCGCCATTTAAGGTGATCAGCGGTTCATCCCATATCTGATAAAAGGTACGAATCTTGGGCTTGGCGCTGTATTCTTCCCGTAATGCATTCAGACGCCGAGTGAAATCCGCGGCCCGACTTTGGGCGAAGTCAGCGTGGCCAGTGAGGGCCCCAAAACGCGAAAAAAGTCTGGGGATATCCTCCATGGTTCGAGTTTCGACAACAAAGACGGGAATCCCCAGTTGACGAATGCGCTTAATGATTTTCTCACCATTGCCGGATTGCCAGGCGATCACCACATCCGGCTGCAGTGACAGTATCAGTTCATAGTTAGCCGCTGCGTGGTTATTGACTCGGGGGATTTGCTGCGCCGCTGCGGGATAATTACTGTACTCATCAGCGCCGACAATTTGCTCGCCGGCACCAATATAAAACAGCACTTCAGTAATATTTGGGGCGAGGCTGATAATTCGTCGCGCGGGCTGCTCAAGCACCAAGTTGGTACCGAGATCGTCACGCACACTGATCTCGGCAAGTGGTGCGAGGGAAAAACCGAGACCAAACAACAGTGTGCCGACAGCGGCCGTAAAGCGCTTCATCAGCTGATTATCAGTGGTTTATTAGTGGCCGGATGGCGAGCAATGGTGACTTTGACACCAAATACCTGGTCGATTAATTGTTCAGTTAGAACTTGTTCAGGGGATCCCTGTGCGGCCACCTCACCACCATTAAATACCACCAGATTATCGGCACAGCGTGCTGCCAGATTAAGATCGTGAACAACCATCACCACTCCCACACCTCTACTCGCCAACTGCCGGACAATATCCAGCGTCAATTGCTGATGCGCCAGATCAAAAGCGGATGTCGGCTCATCCAGCACCAAAAACTGTTCGCCATGTTCACAGGGCAGCCAGATCTGCGCCAATACCCGAGCTAATTGTACGCGCTGCTTTTCTCCCCCTGACATCTGCGTATAAAAACGTCTTTGCAGATATTGTGCATCGACCAGTTTTAATGCGTCGGCAATAATCTCGGCATCTCGATTGGTGCCGGTCTGGTGGGGTATGCGACCCAGGCCCACCACTTCGTTTGCCGTAAAGGGAAAATTCAACAGCGAGTGCTGAGGTAATACTGCCAGCATCTGCGCTTTTAATTGTACCGGCCAGTCATTGAGAGGCCGCTGATTAAATATCACTTCACCTGCGGTGGGCGCCATCTCACCAGTTAAAACCCGAAGCAGACTGGACTTGCCCGCTCCATTGGGCCCGACAATAGCGGTTACGGCACCCGGCTGGACTTGCATGCTGACATTGCGCAGCAGGTCAAAACCGGACAGGTGCAGAGAGATATTATGTGCCGCCAGTGTCATTGCCTAGACCTCGCGACGCTGCTGTAAGAGCAGCACAATAAAGAACGGCGCACCGAGCAGTGCAGTGAGAATTCCCGTGGGCAGTTCTGCAGGCAGCACCACCACCCGGGCAAGGCTGTCGGCAATCACCAACAAGATGGCACCGGCCAAGGCAGAACAGGGAATCAACCAACGATGATCGGGACCAATCAGCAGTCGCACGACATGGGGAATCACCAGACCGACAAAACCAACCATACCAGCCAGCGCCACTGACACACCAACACCCAGTGCCGTCAACACAATCAGCCGACGCTTGACCTGCTGAACGTCGATACCCAGATGACGCGCTTCCGATTCCCCCAACAGCAGTGCATTGAGTGCGGCACTGTCCGCAGGAAACCTGAGCAATAAAATCAGGCTGACCAGCGCCATAATAAACACCTTGGACCAACTGGCAGCACTTAGATTGCCCATTTGCCAGAGACTGATCTGACGCAACATATCATTGTCGGCAAAATAACTCAGCAGACTGTTTAAAGCCCCGGCCAGGGCGCCGATGGCGATACCGGCCAATAGCATAGTGGTGACTGACGTACCTATACCTGAGGTTGCCAAACGATAGACAAGAATAGTAGCCACAAAGCCGCCGAGAAAGGCGCCCGCAGCGACCAGCGAAAGCCCCATCAGCACGCCACTCTCTACCACACTACTGCCAAATAGACCGGTGGCGAAAACAATGACCAAACTGGCACCGACTGACGCACCACCGGAGACCCCAATCAATGAGGGGTCTGCCAGAGGGTTGCGAAACAGCCCCTGCATAACGGCCCCGGTGCTGGCTAGAACGGACCCGACAAACATCGCCAGCAAAACTCGCGGCAGCCGGATGTCAAACAGAATAACCTGGGTTTGACTGGTCACAGCTTGAGAATCGGCCGATAGACTGACTGCCATGGCATGCCAGGCATCGACAAACGAAATTGAAACTGTGCCCACGGTCATCGAGAACAGTGCAACCGCTGGTAACAGCAGCGCCAATATCGCGAGCAACCATGGCGAACGAATCCGGCGCAAACTAGAAGTCCACTCCTTTGCGCGCCATGATTCCCTCGTTGTAGGCATGCTTGATCTCTTTAATTTCAGAGACTGTATCCGCCCACTCCACCAATCCATTGCCACCACCGCGACCAGTCACCACTACTGACTGATTGTGAGGTCGATTTTTCAGCGCAGTCATGACCGTCTCTTCGTCGAGATATTTAAAACTTAGCATGTAGGTCAGCTCGTCCAAAACCACCAGATGGTAGCTCTCATCAGCAAGCATTTCTGTCGCCACCGCCCAGCTTGTTTCAGCGGCTGCAATATCACCGGAACGGTCCTGAGTATCCCAGGTAAAGCCAGTGCCCATCTGCTGAAACGTCACCTGAGGACATTGATCTCGCACATAGAGCTCTTCACCAGAGAGCTGTTCTCCCTTAATAAACTGCACTACCCCGACTTTGTAACCGTAGCCGAGCGCTCGCATCACCATACCAAAGGCAGAACTGGACTTACCTTTTCCATTGCCGGTCAGCAGTATCGAGACACCGCGCTCAGTGCTGGCCGCAGCGATGGAGGCATCAATATTTTCCTTGAGCTTTTCCATCTTCTTCTGATGCGACTGCTGTTTTTTATCCTGTTTATCACTCATGCTAATTTACTCAGTTGATAGATTTGCTACGCGAATTTTAAAGACTTAAACGCAGACCTATGTTGGCCCCAAAACCTAGCGTCCGGTAACCGTATACTTCTTCATAGTCTTCGTCGAGAAGGTTATCCAAACGTAGATAGACGTCTAGCTTATCAGTTGCCTGATAATTAAAATTGATATTCAACAAGGTGTAATCATTCAGCGTGACGGTCTGCGCCGGTGTTGGCCAGGGCGGAAAAAAGGTGTCGGTCTGCGAGCCGCTGTACTGCACATTGGCATTTACTTGCAACGTATCAACCGCCTGCCAGGCAAGATTAATACTGCCTGTGTGACGTGGACGACGGATCTCATCGAGGAGACCACCAGCGCCGTCAGACTCCACTGAATCACTGTAGGTGTAGGCGGCATTCAGCGACAGGGTGTCGCTTAGCTCTCCGATAACCGAGACCTCAACTCCCTGACGCTTGCTGACACCCTGTTTGTTGCCTGAGGTGTAACCCCAGGTAACCGGATCGAGCACAAAGCCATCTATTTCATTTTCCAGATCGGCATCAAATAGCGTCGCTGACAGGGTCAGATCACCGTCGAGCAACTGGTGATCAATACCCAGCTCCCAGCTGGTCGACTCTTCTGGCTGCAAGTCAGCGTTGCCAATAAAGTTGGTGTAGTAGCCAAAGCGCTCGGCGAATGTTGGATTTTTTATCGCTGTGCCATAGGCCCCACGCAGTCGTGTCGCGTCGGCTAACTGATAGACGGCCTCGACCCTATAAGTGGTCGCGCTGTCGAACTCCGAGTTGTCATCATAGCGTCCACTGGCCGCCAGACTCAGGCTATCGCTGAGTTCGGTACGGTACTCAAGGGCAACGCTGTCGGTATTGCGCTCGCGATCCTGATGGGGGTCATAGATCGCGCCAAAGCCGTAATCTTCAATCGGACCGCGCTGCTGAAAATTTTCCTCTTCGCGCTCGATCAGCAACGAAACACGCTGACTGGAATCGCCCCAAAACAGCGAACCGATATACTGAAATTGATCTTTACTTGAGGCGGTTGATACGCCGAGTAGAGACCCGGCAAAGTTTTCATTGTCATGTTTTGACTGGGCGATCAGCAGTTTGTGCTGAATATTGCTGTCGACAGGCTGATAGTCGGCTTGAACGCGCATAGTGGTATTACGGAATTCCGATACCAGATCCTGGTCTTCAATAAAGCCATCAAAATCATTGTCGGTATCAAACTCATTCATGCCCTCAGACTGACGCGCAGCGAAGGAAAGACGCAGCTTATCACCAGCGTCCCAACCGGCTTTGAGATTGGCGCTGGTATTCTGATAACCATCTTTTTCAGTTCCGCTACGTGAAATATTGGCGCCATCGGTTTCCAGATGGGTTACTCCGAAGCGAATATCAAAATCACCCTGTCTCGATCCAATGCTGACCCCACTGTGATAGGTAGCGAAGTTTCCCGCTTCCGTGAACGCGCTGGCAGTCAGCGGCTGATCAGCGCTGCGCGTGACAATATTAATGACACCGGAGACCGCATCACTGCCGCGCATCGCACTCTGGGGCCCACGAATGACTTCGATACGCTCAATTTCGTCGGCACTCAGGGTACCCCAGTTAACTTCATCGCTCTGCGATGGATCATTGGCCTCAACACCATCAATTAAAACCAGCAGATGATTAGCTTCGGCGCCGCGAACACGTACTTGTGTTGCGGATCCCTGCACGCCGCTTCGACTGACGGCAAGACCGGGAATATCGCGCAGCAGATCGCTGACACTGAGAGCGGCGCGGTTGGCGAGTTGCTCACGGTCAATTACGCTAATCGCATTGGCCGACTGTGCAGCTGCAATAGGCAGCAGCGACGCACTAACCAGTACTTCTTCGATTTCGTCTGCTTGCGCAGCCTTGGGCAATATGGCCGCTGATAAGGCCAGTGATACAGCAAATGCTGCGGGGTAAATTGTTTGAACTTTCATGTTGACGATCCTCTTGCACTCACACCCGAGTGAAAAATAAAGTTTACGGGGGCGTGCAAAAAAACCGACAGAGACTGTCAATCAGCACAAGACCGCACCCCGCGGTTTGTCTGCGTTGCGATAGGCCGGTCTCCGGACTCATAAGCGAGCCGCTTTTAAAGCGACTCCATTTGGCGCCTTCCCATGCAGATGCACAGTGGCTTAATGCCAAATTTTCTTATTTACCGTTGCGGGGGCAGTGTTGGGATAGCCTCTATTGCCAATTCCTGGCGGGGCGCACCAACTTCCCGTTTCACCCTTATGACCCCATTCAGTGCTGGTCAAAAAGAGAACCTATTGCAGAAGCAAGAGTCGGCAATCTAATCTCATAAATCACTCAAGTCAAACGCAATTGATCGATCATGGTATTTATTCAAGCAGCTTTCGCATGCTAACCTTTAAGTTCAAAAACACAGGATCGTACAACCATGCTAGCAGTGATGATTAAACGGCATCTGGCTCCCGGAATGGAGAGTACCTATGAAGAGTTTTCACGAAAAATTATTCAGGCGGCGGTGCCGGCCAAGGGTTTTATCTCCAGCAAGGCTTTCAAGGATATTAATGACTCGGGCATGCGTTACACGCTGATCCAGATGGAAACTCTCGCCGACTGGCGGGCCTGGCAGAATTCTGCCGAGCGCAAAGCGGCACTGGTACAAATTCAACCACTGTTACGAGAACCGGAAACGGTAACGATTTTAACCACTGCATAAGACCTGCCTGGCAACCGGCCTTACAGAGCCTCCAGCGCCTCGGTGACTTTTCGCACGGCAATGACTTGCATCCCTTTGATAGGCTGCTTCGGCACATTGCCCGCCGGCACAATGGCGCGACTAAAGCCATGTTTGGCCGCCTCGCGCAGTCGCTCCTGACCATTGGCCACCGGGCGAATTTCACCAGCCAAGCCCACTTCACCAAAGACCACCAGATCCTGGGGCAGTGGCTGATCTCGAAAGCTGGAAATGACCGCCAGAATCAACGCCAGATCCGCACTGGTTTCGAGCACCTTGACGCCGCCAACCACATTGACAAAAACATCCTGGTCGCCAACCGCAATGCCACCGTGACGGTGTAAAACTGCCAGTAACATTGACAGGCGATTGTGATCAAGACCCACTGTAACCCGCCGTGGATTACCGAGATGGCTGTCGTCCACCAGCGCTTGCAATTCCACCAGCAGCGGTCGAGTGCCCTCCCAGACAATCATTACCACACTGCCAGATGAGACCTCTTCACCGCGCTGAAGAAAAATTGCCGAGGGGTTGGGGACTTCACGCAGACCTTTGTCGGTCATAGCAAATACGCCCAGCTCATTAACCGCGCCAAAACGATTTTTATGGCTGCGAAGAGTACGAAAATGGTTGTCGCTGGAGCCTTCAAGCATCAGCGAGCAGTCGATCATATGCTCAAGTACTTTAGGTCCCGCCAGAGAGCCGTCTTTGGTGACATGGCCGACCAGTATTAACACTGTGCCGGTCTGCTTGGCAAAACGCACCAGCATGGCAGCACTTTCGCGTACCTGGGAAACGCTGCCCGGCGCCGAGGCGACTTCTTCGATATGCATAACCTGAATCGAATCGACCACCAGAACTTTTGGTCGCTTCTGTTCGGCAATGGCGCAGACTGTTTCGACGGAGGTCTCTGCCATAATTTCTAATTTGTCGGTGGGCAGGCCGAGGCGATTGGCGCGCATGGCTATCTGTTGTGGTGACTCCTCACCGGTGACATAGAGTGACGAATGATTTTCAGCCAGCTGACAAAGTGTCTGCAACAATACGGTACTTTTACCGGCGCCTGGCTCACCGCCAAGCAGTACACAGGAGCCGGGGACCAACCCACCACCGAGCACCAGGTCGAGCTCACCGGTGCCGGTACTGATACGTGGAATTTCATCCAGAGCGATATCAGCGAGAGTCTTGACCGCACCGTCAACCGCGCCGGCAAAACCGGGACGCAGTACTTTGCCACCGCGCGCGGGTGCACTGAGGCGGATTTCAGACAGAGTGTTCCAGGCATTGCACTCAGTGCACTGACCTTGCCATTTGCGATAGTCGGCCCCGCAGTCATTGCAGACATAGGCTGATTTGGTTTTTGTCACCACGTAATCTCTCCTTACAACTGAGGTCCATTTAATCTTATTACTGTTGTTATGTACAGTAATATGGCTATTCTCAAGTTGCAGCGTGGCAGCTAAGATAGCCAGCCACAAAAATTACCCAGAGAATACTATGCAACCGAGCTCGGAACACTCCGATTTTAAAATACGCCAGGCAACTGAGCTGGACTGTGCGACAATTCTGCGCTTTATCACCCAACTTGCAGAATACGAGAAGCTGGCCCATGAGGTGGTCGCCGATGAAAAGAAATTGGCAGCAACACTATTCGGAGATAACCCTAGCGCCGAGGTGGTGATTGCCGAATACGACACTAAGCCAGTTGGTTTTGCGCTTTATTTCACTAACTACTCCACCTTTCTCGCCCAACCCGGAATCTATCTTGAAGACCTGTTTGTGGATATCACCATGCGCGGAAAAGGCTTTGGAAAAGCGCTCCTAACTCATCTGGCAAAGCTGGCGGTCGAGCGCAACTGCGGCCGCCTGGAATGGTCTGTTCTCGACTGGAACCAACCGGCAATCGATTTTTATCGCGCATTGGGAGCAGAGCCTATGGACGGCTGGACGGTTAATCGTCTCACCGGTGCTGCGCTGACCAACCTCGCCGCAACTGCATGAAGGCGCCAGTTAAAAGTGCGCAGTTTAAAATCTTAACCTCGTTCACCGGGTAGCTTTCTGATACAGTATTCCGATGTCGCTGATACCCGAAAAAACCATCACTATCTCACCTACTCTGGCCGCCACTATCGGGCTGGAAGAGACCGTGTTGCTGCAACTTTTGCAGGAATGTATCAGTCATAGCAACCCCGAGCAGAGTCAGGGTTTTAACTGGGTTACCGTGGACGGTGAGAGGCTGCTCAACCTGGCACCCTTTTGGCGCGAAGAGGATATCGTCCGCCTCTCCACCGGGCTACACGAGAAGGGTCTACTGTTGATTGGCGGCGCGCCATTTTCTGGTCAGCGCGAGTTCCGTTTTGCCTTTAATGATGCGGTCGCCTCAAGTGCTAACTGCGGACCCGCTCAAACCCAAACGGCAACCCGGTCAGTCGCAACAACAGCCGTTCCAGCATCAGCCAAAACCATTGGCAACAGTTGGCAACCCAGTCAGGATGCGATGCGTCAACTGAGCCAGTTAGGGGTCACCCAAGCGTTTGCCGAGCAGCAGATTCCACAGTTTGTTGCCTACTGGCGCGATCGCAATGTGCCACGCCATAGCTGGGAATCAAAATTTATCAAAGAGGTCTGGCGCCAGTGGCAGCAAGCCGAGGCAACTTCTTACCGCCGCCGTCAGGAAGTGGCACTTACTGGAGACTGGCGACCGTCGCGAGATGCGTTGCAGATTTTGATCGGCCAGGGCGGCATTAACAGCAACTTTGTTGAGGATGCGATTCCAGAGTTTATTCTCTACTGGCGCGACCGCGGTGATGTTTCCAGCACCTGGGACTCAAAATTTATCCAGCATATTCGTCGTCAATGGCAGTTTTACACTGGCATGATGGAGCAGGACAGTATGCCGCGGGCGATCGAAATTCAGTGGCGACCAAAGGAGTCAGTCTACGATGTACTGCAGATGGCGAACATCAGCCGTCAGTTCGCCGACCAGTTACTGCCTGAATTTATTCTCTATTGGCAGGAAAACGGCACGCCACAGTGCTCCTGGAGTACCAAGTTTCTCCAATACGTAAAGCGTCAGTGGGCGCGCCATATTCAACCACCGTCAACGGGTACCGCAGATGGCAAACAGCAAGGATCTAATCCAAACGGTCGCATCCGGGATCGCAGCATCATCGACGCTCTCTCAGACCGCAGCTGGGCAAGCTAAACCAACCCCGGCCAGCCCCGAACTGATTGATGCAATCAATCAGATTTTTGCGCTGTTCCAGGTTAACTACCACAATCAGTATTACGCGGCCTTTGGTGACAACACCAAGTCGGAAAACCTGGCAAAAAAACTCTGGCTGAATAAAATCGGTGACTTTGCCCCCGAGACGATCCTCAAAGCAGCGGAAAAAATTATCGCTGACAGTGAATACTTGCCAACCTTGCATAAAATGCTTAATGCCTGTCGTGCAGCGGGAATGCCTGCTGGCCTGCCCTCTCCGCGCAATGCCTACCTGGAAGTCTGTAATAAGGCCAGCCCCAAGGCCGCTCAACAGTGGTCCCACCCGGCTGTCTATGCCGCTGGCCGCGACTGCGGCTGGCACTTTCTCGCCAATACCAGTGAGAATAAGGCGTTTACCCCGTTCACCGAAATCTATCAGCAGTACTGTGATCGGGTGCTGGCCGGAGAAGAATTTCAGATTGAACCGCCAGAAGCATTGCCAGAGACATCACTGAAACCGGCGAGTAAAAAAAAGGCTTTGAGTGAACTGGATTCTCTCAAGAAGATGTTCAACTAGCGCGCAAGAAAACTCACGAGACCACATCTAATGCCGATGACTCCGTTGATCCACAACTCAACCGCCCGGCGTATGGCGAAAACCATCCTCAACGGCTTTCGCAGCTATTTTGCTGACTACCTCAACTCTACCCTGAGTGCCAAAGCACGCTTCGAAAAAGCTGACTGGCACGGTGTCCAACAGGCCAATGTCGACCGACTTGAACTGTATAAAGCCAAAGTCGCGCAAACCGTTATGTATCTGGAGATGGTCACCAATAAGGATATCGCCAATCTGGATCTCTGGACGGAAGCTAAAAAAGCCTACACACAGTTGGTATTTAACTTCCCCAATTTTGAGATCGCTGAGACGTTTTTCAATTCTGTGTTCGCCGACTTGCATGACCACGACAAAATTAGCGACGACATTATCTATGTTTTGTCGTCTCAGCTGATTGAAGCACCCGCCGCCGAATACAGTATTTTTGTGCGCTATGACGGCGCTGATCTGCGCGATACTTTTAGGCGCATTCTCAAAGAGTCCGAGTTTTCCCTGCCCGGTGAAGACATCGAACTGGATCTGGATTGCATTTTAGACGTATTCAATCAGGAAGTTATTCCACAACTGACTGGCCCGGCAGCCGAACTTAAATTTGACCTGTTGGAGTCGACTTTTTATCGCGGCAAAGCCGCCTATATGGTTGGCCGTGTGCTTGATGGCGAGCAGATTTTCCCTATGGCGTTGGTGATTTTAAATACTGAACAGGGCCAGCTCTATGTTGATACAGCAATCTTTAATTCAGATGAGCTGAGTGTGATTTTCAGTTTTACTCGTAACCATTTTATGGTCGATGCGCCACTACCCTATCAGTATGCGCATTTTCTCAAGACACTGATGCCGCTCAAACTGGACTATGAGATCTACAATTCTCTTGGCTTTCCCAAACATGCCAAGACCGAATTCTATCGACAGCTGGTGCACCAACTGGATAATTCCAGCGACCAGTTTATTGTTGCGCCAGGCATTAAAGGTATGGTGATGACGGTTTTTACACTGCCTTCATACAATATTGTGTTCAAAATTATTAAAGATAAATTCGCCCCGCCCAAAGAAGTGACCCATCAGACGGTGCGTGAAAAGTACCGATTGGTTTCACGCCACGATCGTATTGGGCGAATGGCTGATACTCAGGAATTTGATAATCTGGTGTTTCCTCTGAATCGATTCTCCGATCAATTGATTGAAGAACTGCAAAAAGTGGCGCCGTCATCCATTGAAATTCGCGATGACAGGTTAGTCATCAAACACCTTTACACCGAACGTTATATGACGCCGCTCAATATTTATCTGGAAAGCGCCAATGACGATGAGATTCGCAATGCCATGGAAGAGTATGGCAACTGTATCAAACAGCTAGCTGCGGCAAATATTTTTCCCGGCGATATGCCACTGAAGAATTTTGGTGTGACCCGACATGGCCGTGTGGTGTTCTACGATTATGATGAGATCGCTACACTGACCGATTGTAATTTCCGCAAGATTCCTCAGGCGCGCACCGAAGAGGAAGAGATGCAGTCAGGTACCTGGTACACAGTTGCCCCCGATGATGTCTTCCCCGAGGAGTTTCGCCTGTTCTTTTCCGGCAATAATAAAGCGCGGAAGATGTTTGAGGAGATGCATAGCGATTTATATCAAGTGGAATTTTGGCAGGACCTGCAAGAAAAAATTCGCGGTGGATTTGTTCTCGATGTCTTTCCCTATCGTCGCGCCAGGCGCTTTGACCGCGGCAAAGACTCTGTTCTGCAGGTTTTCTCCGGCTAACTAGCGCAGTGGAAGCTGTGTAGTCTTGGTGCCTGCCCGCAGAACTAAACTGTCGCTATTAATAGATTCAATCACCCAGTTGCGATCGAGATTATCACCTGCGTGATACGTTTTATCGCCGACAAAAATCCGATTCAAGCGGGAGCCGCTGCGAATATAAATATGCCCGGTGATGGTAACGGTGGGCAGTTCAATGATTGGCTGTGGCGGTGCTGACGCGGGGAGGTTTTTGGCTTGCGGCTCAGGGCTGCTTAACTGCTCAGGGCTGTTCTTTGGCTCAGGGCTGTCTATCGGCTCAGGGCTGTTAAAAGCATTAATAACGAGATTGGCTGGGGGTTGCGCCATTTCGTCCAGACTAACCGGCGAGAGTTTAGATGACTCGACGGCTATCGCGCTCTGCGGTGCAGGTGCAGAGTTGAGAATTGAAAACCAATAAAATAGGCCCGCTGCAATCAGCACAATCCCCACAGGCAACCCGTAACGCGCAGCACTTCTCCAGGGGCCATGCTCAGTTGCCTGGTAAGGGTCCCAGCCAGAGCTGACAAAATCATCCAGATCCTGAGGTTCTTCACGAAGCCTATCGCGCTCAGCTTTTTTCAATGCGTTGAGGATATAAGACATCAGAAATCCTCACTCAATCGGGGAATGTCACTCTCGCTCAGCTGGTTCAATCGCAGCAGTGTTTCACGGCCGAGAATGCCGTCTGCAACCAACTTCTGCTGTCGCTGGAAACGTAAAACCTGCAGAGCTATCGCCTCGGTATAATGGCCGCCGCTAATAATCACTTCGCTGTTGTTGTCGATCACTGCCAATTGGGCCTGTAACCAGTCGACAACCTCTGGATTACTCGTGATAGCAGCGCTTGCACTCAATGGCTCACTGAAGCCCTCGGGTGGCCGCCAAAGGTAGAGAAAGCTGCCGTTCCATGCCTGCTGAAAAGCATCCCGGCTAATCTGAGCAGTGCCTTCACGGCTCAGCAGCTCAGCACTGTCTGAATCGAGACGAGCGAGCACAGCGGATTGAAGATACGTCCCTTGGTGGCCACCGCCGGTGTTACGCAACCAGACTATACCCGGGCGATTAATCTGCTCAAGCACCTTGAGACCAGCGAGGGTAATCTTTTCAGCACGCAAACTGTACTCGGAGGCTACCGCTGCGAACTCCTCTTCACTGTAAACCTCTGACGCCTCAGCGCCCCACCTTGCGAGCAGGTTTATAAAGGGGTTGCCGATGCCAACTGACATCTGCTTTTCTGTCAGCATCAATTCTGCCGGAATGTGTTTTGTCTGTTCAGCTTGTACGGATGCCTCTTCAACAGCCTCTTTGACCACTGGAACCGCTGCGATTGAACCGGTCATGGAAAGGGTATCGGTCTCATTCGTTTGCTCCACCGGAGCGGAGACGGCCAGTGGTGAAGAGTGAAGCGCCTGAGTCAGTAGTGCTGGCGGATTGATCAGCGTAACGACGGCAATAAGAACAAGTGCCGCGACCATGCCCAGCAGCCATGATTTTCCGGGAGACTTTTTCTCGTCACTGAGAATTTCTTTGGCGGCCTGCTTAACCAGCTTGGCGGAAACTGTTGCCGAGCCAATGGAATAGGCCGCAACCAGCGACTGATGACAGACCAGATTGATCAGTCGAGGGACACCTCCGGTCAGCCGGAACAGAACGGGAATACAGGCCGGATCAAAAATCGGCCGTTTTGCGCCGGCACGATGCAATCGATGGTTGATATAGTTGGAGAGGTCATTTTTATCCAGCGGCGAAAGATGAAACCGCGAAACCACTCGCTGATTTAACTGGCGCAACTCGGTCTGCGCGAGAATGCCCAGTAGTTCGGGCTGACCCACCAGCAAAATATGCAGTAGCTTGTGTGTACTGGTTTCAAGATTGCTCAGCAAGCGCAGCGTTTCGAGCACTTCGGGCGTAAGATTTTGCGCCTCTTCGAGAACAATCAATGTCTTTTTACCCTCGGCGTGCGCAGCGAGCAGATCTTTGTTCAGCGCGTCGATGCACTGTTTGGTAAAAGATAGTTCCTGATCGCTCGGCAGTTTGATATCCAGCTCATCACAGATACTGGCCAACACATCGGAGGCATTGAGTTTGCTGTTGAGGATATAGGCAACCCGCACATGGGGCGGAATGCGTTTAATCATGGTGCGAGTGAGGGTGGTTTTGCCGGTTCCCACCTCGCCGGTAAGCAGAATAAAGCCACCTTCACGGTCGAGCCCATATTTTAAATGGGCGACCGCCTGGCGGTGATAAACACTGGGATACAGGAACCCGGGATCAGGAACAATCGAGAACGGTTCTCGAGCAAGGGCAAAATGTTGCAGATAGATGCTCATGGCGCCTCAAATTACTCTTCGTCTGGCTCCTTGTTGAGAAACTCGTCAAGCCGTGGCTGAATGCGACCACCCTCTTTGCTCTCCAGGTCTCGCTTGATGAGATGCTTGTATTTGCTATCAGACAGATTGCGAGCATCCTCCGCTGAACGAATAATCGTCGGCCGAATAAACATCATCAGTACCGACTGCGCCGTGCTGTTATCCGTGGAGCGAAACAGACGCCCTAGCAGTGGAATGTCACCTAATAGCGGCACCTTTGTGGCACTGCCATTGGTCTGATCTTCGATTAACCCACCGAGAACCAGCAGCTCGCCGTCCTGAATTAACACATTGGTCTGCATGGTGCTTTTGGATGTGGTCTGCAGACCCGGCTCGCCACTTTTTACCTTTGACGATTCCTGTTCAATCTCCAGGCGCACCGAATCGCCCTTGCTAATCTGCGGCTTCACCTTGAGCTTCACCCCCACCTCTTCACGGTTGATGGTGGTAAACGGGTTGGTGCTACCATTGTTGCCACTGGTAAAACTACCGGTCTGAAATGGCACTTCCTCGCCCACAGTCAGAGTCGCTTCTTCATTGTCCAGCGTGACCACAGAGGGTGTTGAGAGAATCTTGGTACTGCCATCAGTCTTTAAAGCCTGAATCAACAAGCCGATGCCCTTGCCGGTCAATGGATCAAAGTCACCCGCTATGGCTATAGTAGTCGATGCAGTTCCGAGCACATTACCGATCGTAGAAACATCTGCATCACTCAGATTTCCATCAGCGCCGGTTCCAATAACAGTCGCCAACAGATTATCGAACTTGGTCAGGTAGCCGCCGCGATTTTTGCTGGTATAGGCGAGCTGGGTACTCAGACGTTTTGCCTGGTCCTCAGAGAGTTCTGCAATCACAGCTTCAATCAGCACCTGGGGTCGCGAGCGGTCGAGCTGGGTCACGACATTTTTAATTTCACGAATCACAGCAGTCGGTGCAGCGACTATCAGGGCATTATTAAGCTCGTCCGTCTGAATTTGATAGGAGGCTTTCGATTTCTTGTCGGCTGCGGACTCTCCGGCCAGCTGCAGGAAGATATCGGACTGCAACATACCTTCGATTATCGGTTTGATTTCAGCGGCGCGGGAGTAGTCGAGGTATATGACTTCAACACTGCCCTTTTTTGTCGACGGCTGATCAAGCGTTTTTAACATCGCCTTAAAGGCGCGGCGAGCGGCACTTGGGCCACTGACAATGACGCGATTGTTCATGCCATCTTCTACCAGCGACAGCTCCTGCTTTTGCAGCTGTTTTAACTGACCAGCGATATGCACCGCTTCTCCAGCTGAGATATGCTCTAGAGCAACCACCTCAACCGCATTGAGACTGGGGTCGTCGAGCTCAGCTATCAGTGATTCCAACAACACAATGTTCGACTTTACATCGGTAACCACCATGGAGTTGCTCTGCGCGAAAGCATTGAGACGAGCGCCAGAACTCATTACCGGCTTAAGCACAGGTACCAGCGTGGCAACCTGAACATTATCGATTTTAATGACCTTGGTAATCAGCTGATTGTCGCCCGACCCACCGGCGAAATTAAACGCCTGATTAAACGGCAGAACTCGTGTCACCACACCATCTTCAACCGCCTGGAAACCCTGCACCTGGATCGCCGACAGCACGGCTTGATAGAGCAGATCGGAATCGATTGCCTCGGGCGCGATAATGGTCACCTTGCCCTTCACCCGTGGATCCAAAACAAAGGATTTGCCGGTGATCTCGGCGACACTCTCAATCACGCTGCGAATATCGGCATCACGAAAATTAATTCGCACCACTTCGCCGGCACTGATTTCAGCGACACTGCTAAATACAAGTCCCAACACGCCCACCAGACGCACAATTCGTTTGCCAAAGGCTGCTTTCTGGCCTGCCATTATTTTTTTCATTTTATTTATCTAATCCGAGTTTCGGTAACATTTTAGCCGACAAACTAGCGGCATTAACATAGATCACCAGTTCCTCACCATCGCGAATCACTGTCACAGGCAAGCTGGTTTCACTGCTGTAGCTAACCCACTGCGCCGGGTCTGACATCAAATCCTGAACTCCCATACCACCGACATCTACAACGACATCGCCATCTTCTATATCGGCGAGCATTTTCATTTCGTCAGACAAGGTGTTCAGCTTAAAGCCACTGCCATAATTGTCCACCTGCACCGGCAGTGCACCAAACATATTGGCCAGTGCAAACCCCTCATCGGCAGTGGCGTCACTTTCGACAAGGTCGGACGCCTGTTCGGTCTGCATAATGCTGTCGGCTTTTTCCAGCGGAATCTGTCGCCTTGCGCCATTTTGCTCAACCACGACCCGGAAAGGCTCTATCTGTTTAATAACAGTTGAAGAGCCAAGCTTATCCCCCACGCGGTAGACCTTTTCGGGCCGGTTATTATACGAAATAGTCGCTACCGAGACGGTCTCGCTGAGGGTGACGCCGAGAAGCTTTGCCTTGATATCCGCATCGGCCAGTTCACCAAAGTCAGCATCCGCAACTGCGACGATTTGAGAGGGCTGGCTGTCAAACCAATTCCAGCGCAAACCAGCAAGCGTCGATACGGTCGCTCTTGGAATAACAGTCTGATCTTGGTGATCCTTTACAAACAGCAGACCCAGCAAGGTAGCCATGATAATAGCGATAACAATCAATAAGCCGTTGCCAATCAACAACAGCCTCTGACGCGGAGAACCGGATAGCAACCGCTGCATCAAGGCAGACGATTTATCCGCCATAGTGCACCTCCATTCGAGCGACGTAGCCATTCTCCGAGCCTTCAGAACGCGAGATATCGACAACATCAACAATCAGTCCCTGACAGGCCAGCTGGTGCGTCATCCGCAATAGGCGATTGGCGTCATCTGTTTCCAGCCCCAGCGCGAAGGCCTCCTGATTCTGCTCGGCCTTTGCTCGAGGCGGGTTATCCTGAAAACTCGTCAGCTGTATCTGATTGCGTCTCACGATCCTGGTAATAAGGTCCTTGCCGCCGCCTGACTGCACCGCGGTTGCGCTGCAGCGATCACCGAGGCGACTTACGGTCGGTCGCTGCTGGGCAAGCCATGCCAAATCTGCCTGCAGAACTTGATAGCGCTGTTCAAGCTGTGTTGATCTCTCCAAGCCTGGAGTCAAGGCTGCGGAGAGCCCGACGATAAGCACAATCGCGGCGCCCCCTTTCAGCATGACCCGCTCTCGAGGCTGAAGCTGCGCAAACCATTCTTCTGCGGCGGCAAACATACCCTGCATCTTCATGGTTGGCCTACCTTGCGCAGACGGATGGTGGTCAGGTCATTATTAGTTTGTTTCTCAGCGGTAAAACCTGGGATATTAATCTGTCGCTTGTCGACCTTGGCGCCTTTTTTCAGCACCAATGACAACTCTGAACTGTCTGCTACCAGTTCTTGCAATTCACATTCACAGTTTGTCATCAAAGTATCTAATCCAATCAGACCCTGCATAACCGGTGTTTCAATAGCCTCGCGCTGCCGAAACAGATCGGCGAGTAATTTCTCGCCAGCACTGCGAATGTTTTCAGGCTTGGCACGCTGACCCAAAAAGACATTACCAAAACCCGCGCTGGCTTGTGATTCAAGATCGACAATCCGTTCTTCGAGACGCAGATTGGACAGCTGCAGATAGCCAAAGCCAAGCACCACGGTGAGCACTAACAATGCCGCAGTGGAGAGCCAGGCCCGTGACGACAGCTCGGCTGAAGCGGGTTTAAATTTGCCAGTCAAAAGATTGGCAGATAGCGGCATTGCACTAAACTGCCAGTCGACCTCGGCGGCATTGACGTCCGCAATATCGAGCAGATCATCGGGAATTAACCCCTGCTCCGGAACCGAGATAGAGAGTCTCGGGGCAATGTCGGCACGCTCAATCAGGCGGCGAATCATCAACCAGGCCAGTTCTGGCGCGGCGGAAAACCCACTATTGGGCGACGTGCGAACCAAAAATGCGCCCTCATGCCAAACCATGCTAATGCGTCCAATCTCAAAGGGCAGGGCCAGATAATCGGGCACCATCACTCTCGCATCGACCTCGGCATTTTCAGCAATCCGCAGCCACTCGCGAAGATCTCGCTTGCTGACGACTGATACCGCAACCTGCTTTTTACCGTCGCGCTCAATACTGTCGCCAATCACAAAATGCATCTCATCGACTGGCTGCAGGATTCGCTCTTCCAGTATCCAGGGAATCAATTCCGCCCACTTGCGCTGAGGTGCCGAGGGCGCATCAATCAGGTGCACACCGACACGCGCCGACGGCACCCAAAGCGCCATCGCCGCACCGCTATTACCACTGCCGGGCAATTGCCGGTCGAGGTGATAAAGGTGGGCAACAGATAGTGTCATGGTGGAACAGTCCTAAATTGGCTGATGGTTTTGGCTCTGATTACTTAGCACTGGTTACTTAATTGCCACCATCATCGGTAGGGGCAATATTATTAGCGATTTCACAGAGCGGTCGCAGGTAGTAGGCATCCTCGGTCGAATTGTCGCTATCGTCATCAAACCGGTCCAGATCCACCGTCTCGCTCTCCAGGGTATCAGGAGTAGATGGTACAGTTGTGACGCCCGCAGGCACAACCGTTATCTCCCGCCGAACCACCACCGCGCGGGAATTTCTACCTCGCTGCAGAATACTTTGCACCTCGAGCCTCGACTGACCAAGTGTGACCTCGAGATTGAGTTGAAAAAAATCCGACTTTACATCGATCAAACTGCTCGGCCAGCGCAGGGCGACGGCTGCTTCGCCGATCATCAGGCGGATATCAATTGCCTGATAAAACTCATCAAGGGTGAAGAAAGGTCTGTTATCGATCACCAGATCGACAAAATCGCGCCCCATACCATCGCTGAGGGCCATCAATATCTGTTCCGGCGCGGTATTGATATTAATGGTTGTCGCACGCGGCAGAGCGGTTATCCAAGGCAGCAGATGCTGGGTCTCAGTAAAGCTGTAACCGATCATGGCCGCCAGCTCGGAAGGGTCGGCAATCAAGGTGTTCGCCGGAAACCGCGGCGGCGTAAAACTGCTGTAGTCAGCAGACTCGGCGCCCGCAGGGCTGATCAACTCATCGTTAGGATCAAGCCAGTCGACAATCACAGGGACCCTGCTCTGATCGACCAGGTAATCAAAATCCCTTAGCAGCGCTTCCCACAATTTAGCCGGTCCCACCGCGGCGGACTTGCGTTCATTGGCAAGATCGTCCTCCGAGTAGCTGGCGAAATTATTCAGATTAAATCGCGACTGCATATCCACCAGACAGCCGTTAATCATGCCTCCATCGACTGGCAGTAACGGAATTGCCTGCGCCCAATTTTCGTCAAAATGATCGCTTTCAACATCATCGTTGTCCGCAGACAACAAATCTCTAGCCCAGCTCTCAGCACTGATCGCCAACAATACTGCCTGATCGCCATGCAGCGATCCGGTAGCCTGGGACACATCAATCTGGTGTCGATAAAAAATATTGCCCAGAATCAATGTTACCGCCAGCACCAGAATCAGTGTTGCCAGCAATGCGACGCCCTGCTGTTCAGATCGCCGTGATGCGCCGATGCCCCTGCGTCTAGTTTGCATTTTCACCCGTCCCTGAATCGCTTCCTGTGGCGCTGCCCGGATCAAAATCAAGACCCGGCAACAGGCGTGAGGTCTCGGCGCCACTAGCCAGAGTAATGGTGATGCGAATCATTTTTGGCAGGCTGAGCAGGTCATGGCTCTCGTTAATCGGCGGCCAATCGGGAGAGAAAATATTGCTCCGTGAGAGCTGTTCAATCTCAACCTTGTCAACATTATCAACCAGCACTACTCGGCTGCTCTCTTCGTCCCGCGCCGACGCGGTAATCGGCCATGAGAGCCGCTCGAGCTGATTGTCATCATTGAGGCGGTATTCGATACGACTGACACCGGTCGGATTGGAACGCACCATGGGTCCACCGCCGCGACTAAAGCGCACACCAAAGTCACTGGGATCGGTGAGATAGGCACGCTCCGCGCTCCCGAAACCATCGGCAAAGCCCCGCGGCCGCAGGTGCATCATATCGCGACTGATAATCTGCCAGGCGCGGTGCAGTTGAGCCTCATCGGCCAAGTCACCGCGACTGCGCTCATTGCTGTCGAGAATTACCTCGACGGCCTGGTAGGACATTACCGACATGACTGCCAACAAAAACAGCGAGATCACCGCTTCAATCAGGGTGAAACCGGCTTGGTTAGCTCGCCTTGGAACGGGAGGACGCGCACGCGTTATCGCAACCATCAGTTGCGCTCGACCAGATAGACGAACAACCTAGCCCGATCAGAGTCACCGCCCTGCACACCAACCCGAGCCTGGTAGCGATAGAGATCATTGCCGATGGCTTTTTTAATCTCCACTTGCCACCGCCATTCCTGGCCGCCCTGAGTGGCCACACCTTTGGTTGGACGGCTGGTTTGTTGGGTTGCAGCGGTCCATTTTTCCGCATCCTGATAACGCTCCAGCAGGCGATTCCATGAGACCTGTGAAGCGTAGAACTGTTCCCGCAACCGTATTCGCTCATCGGCATACTGTTGCACCAGATACAGCGCGCTTCCCATCACCCAGGCGAGAATCGCCAGAGCAACAGCAACCTCAATCAGGGTGAAACCGCGGGCGCGGCCTGAGCAAGAACTGTTTTTCATGGCGCTGACTTAAGCATAACCATCGATGCAGTTTGCTCATCCCAACGATAGATATAGGTCAGCGGACTGGACGCAAAGGAAAGGCGCAATTCGGCGGCGGGCTCTATATAGCCATCTGGCAACATCGCAACCAGTGGTATCAAGGCATCTTGTTCGTTAAGCAGCGGATCGTCGATATCATCCAACCCGAGGGTGCGAAACAGCGTCCACTCGATGCGGGCTTCGTTGTCGAGCGAAAATGGCTCGGGGTAGCTGGTGACAAACCAGTGTTGGCGAAAATAGGCCAGTGGTTGCAGTGCCTCGCCCGGTTCCTGCTCGCGATTATCCATAATGCCATAGGCAACACCTTCCAGCGCGGCCTGCTCAGAGAGCTGATTAAGCCAGACCAGCAGGGTCTCCGCCTGAGTTTGGTAGCGACGATCAAAGGCCTGATTGATGGCAAACAGGCTCATCGCCGAGATCGTCGCCAGAATAATCACCACGACGCTGATTTCGATCAGCGTAAAACCAGCCTGGCGACGCGGAGAACGGTGCATATTATTTTATATTCCAGTTGCCCCAATCCTGGTCAGAGCCCTCACCGCCCTGCTGGCCATCGGCACCCAAAGTGTAGACATCGATTTCTTTGTTGTGCTGGCTGGGATTGCTGTAGAGATAAGGTTGACCCCAAGGATCTACCGGCGTCTTTTCGAGGTACGGGCCATTCCAATTTTGCGCATCACCGGGATTGGTCATCAGAGCATCAAGACCCTGACTCTGTTTGGGATAGCGATAGTTGTCCAGACGGTAAAATTTCAACGCACCCTCAATAACACGAATGTCCTGAGCGATACGGGTCTGCTCTGCCTGCTGAACTTTTTTGAACAGTGTCGGCGCAATCATCGCACCCAGCAGCGCAATCACTACCACTACCACCATCATCTCAATCAGCGTAAAACCCGCCTGCTTGTTTGTATCTGTCATCGTTAATTACACCCTCTTCATAAATTTTTTAAATACTATTGAACGCACTCAGATCATATTATTCATATCCATAATCGGCAGCATCACTGCTGCGACTACAGACAGAATAATTATCCCCATAAAAATAATCAGAATCGGATTAATCAGCTTCAAAAACACTTCCACCGCATTGTTCAGGCGCAGTGAATAATAGTCAGAAACCCGCAGCAGCATTTTATCCAGCTCGCTTGAGGCTTCACCGCTGCCGACCATATGAACCAAAAACCCGCTCCCAATATCGCTATCCAGCAGTGCTTTGTGCAATGTACTGCCCTGACGCATCGCTTCGGTGACGGCTTCCATTTTGCTGCGCAGGTGCAGATTGGTCACCACTGAAGAGGCAATTTTTAGCGCTGCCAGGGCCGGCACACCATTACTTAACAGCACTCCGAGACTGCGCGACCAGTCGGCGATATTAGCCATGCGAATCCAGCGTCCAAGACCCGGCAGGGTCAGCATAAACTCGTGCCAGCGCCGCTTGCGCTGAGGGTCCCGCATGGCCTGAGAAAACCCCAGATAGAGAAGCCCCACTGCCAGCAGCAAAAACAACCCGTAACTCTGAGTGAATTCACTGATATTGATAATAATTCGCGTAATCAATGGCAGTTCGCGGTTGGAGCTGGTGAACACGGCGGTAATTTTTGGTACCACCCAAACCATCATAATGCCAACCACAATAATTGATGTGGCGATCAAGGTTGCCGGATAGATCATGGCGCGACTGATGGTTTTGCGGTTCTCCGCGCTGCTCTCAAGATCTTCGGCAAGCCGCATCAGCACTTCGTGCAAGTGGCCGCTCTCTTCGCCGACACTGATGCCGGCGACAATGCTTTCAGGGATTTTATAGGGCGAACGGCGCAACGCTTCGGAAAAACTGCGGCCCTCGATAATTTCACTGCGCCAGCTCTGCAACATACGTCGCTGCTTGTCAGTTTCTGCCTGCTCGATCGTCATACGCAGAGCATCTTCGAGCGGTAGACCAGACTGAATCAAAATCGCCTGCTGTTGCAACAGCAGGGACAGGTCAAAATTATTCACCCGTGACTCACGCCGCGCACGGGCAGTTTTAACCGTCATCTTGCTCACTTCAGAGAGTGCCGACGGCAGCAGCTGTTTCTCTTTTAACAGGCGTCGGGCATGGCGCTCGGAATCCGCAGAGATAACCCCGGACACTCGTTTGCCTGACGCGTCATAGGCTGAATAGTCAAAGGCGGGCATGGCAGTTCACCGTATTAGATGCTGGTAACACGGAGCACTTCTTCAATTGTGGTCACCCCTCGGCGCACCAGCTCAAAGCCGGCGTCGCGGATGCTCGGAATGGTCTTACGAATAGCCGTTTCCAACTCCAGTTCACCCGCGCCTTCATGAATCAGTGTCTGTAAATTCGCGTCCACCGCAACCAACTCAAACAGCGCCTGACGGCCATTGAAACCAGTATTGTTACACTTGGCACAGCCCGAGGACTGAAATACTTCGGCTCCCCGATCGAGCTGTAACAGGTTGCGATTGTAGTCGTTGGGCTGCTGGGCGACACGGCAATTGGTGCAGAGTTTGCGCAGCAGGCGCTGGGAAACAATTCCGCGCACGGTTGAAGCAAGCAAGAAACTGTCGACACCGAGATCCTGCAGTCGGGTAATCGCTCCAGCAGCGGTGTTGGTGTGCAGCGTCGACAGAACCAAGTGACCGGTCAAACTGGCCTGCGTGGCAATCTCAGCGGTCTCTCCATCGCGAATCTCGCCGATCAAAATGACGTCCGGGTCCTGACGCAGAATTGCACGCAAGCCACGGGCAAAGGTCATGCCGGCACGCAGATTGATCTGCGTCTGACTGATTCCCGGCAGATCGTATTCGACTGGATCTTCGACCGTCATAATATTGCGCTGCTGGCGATCCATCTGCTGCAGAGCGGCATAAAGGGTGGTGGTTTTGCCTGAACCGGTCGGGCCGGTCACCAGAATAATGCCGTGGGGACGGGAGATCAGCTCAACTAGCTGCGCCTTGGTTTGCTGTGGCATGCCCAGCTCATCGGTCTGCAACTTGCCGGCATCTTTGTCCAACAGTCGCATCACAACACGCTCACCGTGGCTCGATGGCATGGTGGAGATACGCAAATCAATACTGCGCCCGCCAAGTCGCACGGTCATGCGCCCGTCCTGGGGCAGCCGGCGCTCGGCAATATCCAGCTTTGACATCACTTTGATACGCGAAATCAGTAGCGGCGCGATTTGAATAGAGGGACTGAGTACAGTGCGTAAAACGCCATCGAGACGAAAACGCACCAGCGCTTCTTTCTCATAGGGTTCGATATGGATATCAGAGGCATTCTCTTTCAGAGATTCGGCAATAATGGCATTCAGCAAACGTACAATTGGCGCATCATTTTCTGTGTCCAGTAAGTCGCCGGCTTCCTCTACTTCGGCCGCCGCCGACTCCATATCGACGAACTCTTTCATATCGGCCATCACCGCTTCCGAGGAGTTCTGCCGACCGCTGTAGAGCTGACTGAGCTGAGCATCAAAGTCTTGCTCAGAGATAGCCTGAAAAGAGAGGCTGCCATGCGAGCTGAGTCGCACCACTTCACTGATTGCCCAATCAGGAGCGTCTGGCCCGACCAGCACATCACCCTCACTGGCACGCAGCAGAACGCGATTCACTCGAGCGAATTCGTAGGGCAGTAGATCGAGTGTTTTCTCAACCGTACCGTCTGTCGCAGTAACTGTCATATCCACCTCTGGGCAAACCTTGCAGGCCGGTCAAACTCTAGCATAGACGCGCCGGGCGATACATTGTTTACGCCCTGTGACAGCTTAGCCGCGACAGCCGGGACGAGATTATTCCTTGACCGGCTTACCTGAGGCCATAGGCGCAAACGGAAACGGTCTTACATTGCCGCCTGCACTGGTGCCGCTGGCTTCGGTAATTTTACAGGCGCCCTCTTTCTCCACTTCATCGATGCGCACAATTGACTGCATTGGAATAAAGCTGCGCTTAACTGACGAGAACTCATTTTTCAGCTTCTCTTCGGCGGGGTCGACAATCATCTGCGAGCGCTCACCAAAAATAAATTCTTCAACCTCTAGAAAGCCCCACAGATCGCTCTGAAAGACGTGCCGGGCATAGATCTCGTAGATCTCTCCCTGATTAAAAAAAGTAATGCGGTAGATGGGTTCACTGGACATTTAACATTCGCCGATTTGCTGAATTACAAAGGCGGCGATAATAGCACAACATCGTTTTATCGCGCTGCTTTATGTTGCGAATTGAATGGGCGGGGCTATAATGCTCGCCCTCACTATTTGATCAAAGATTAACCAGTTAGATGACCGCAAAACCTGTTAAAAAGCTGCATATCGTGACTCATGGCTGCCAGATGAATGAGTATGATTCTGCGCGCATGCGCGATCTGCTCGGCGACAGCCACCAGATGGTTGCTACCGACAGCGCGGAAGATGCTGACGTTATCTTGCTCAACACCTGCTCGATCCGCGAAAAAGCGCAGGAAAAAGTCTTTCACCAACTCGGTCGCTGGCGCCATCTGAAAGAAAAGAACCCGGATCTGGTGATCGGCGTTGGTGGCTGTGTGGCCAGCCAGGAGGGGGACGCTATTGCCAAGCGCGCACCGTTTGTCGATCTGGTTTTCGGGCCCCAGACCCTGCACCGTTTGCCTGAGATGATGGAAAGTCGCAAGGACGGTGGTGCTGTGGTGGTGGATATCAGCTTCCCCGAAATCGAAAAATTTGATCGCTTGCCAACTCCCGAGGCCGATGGCGTCTCTGCCTTTGTCTCGATCATGGAAGGCTGTTCGAAGTACTGCTCTTTTTGCGTCGTGCCCTATACCCGCGGTGAAGAAGTCAGCCGCCCAATGGCCGACGTGCTGGCTGAAGTTGCTGCCCTGGCCGAACAGGGTGTGCGCGAAGTCAATCTGCTGGGACAGAATGTCAATGCCTATCGCGGTGAGATGCCGGATGGTTCAATCTGTGATTTTGCCGAACTATTACCCTATGTAGCAGATATTGAGGGCATCGACAGAATTCGCTACACCACCTCGCATCCAGTGGAATTCTCCGATCGCCTGATCGATGTTTACTCTCGCGTGCCGGAGCTGGTCAGCCACCTGCACCTGCCGGTACAGAGTGGTTCCGACCGTATCTTGATGGCCATGAAGCGCGGCCATACTGCGATCGAGTACAAATCAAAAATCCGCCGCCTGCGCGACGTGCGCCCGGATATCAGCATATCGTCAGACTTTATTATCGGTTTCCCCAACGAGAGCGAAGAAGATTTTGCTGCGACCATGAAACTGATTGCCGATATCGGTTTTGATACCTCATTCAGCTTTATCTACAGCGCTCGCCCGGGCACTCCGGCAGCTGATCTGCCCGACGACACCTCGGATGAAGTAAAAAAGCAGCGTCTGAAAATCCTTCAGGATCGCATCAGTCAGCACGCCGCCGAGATTAGCCGGCGTATGGTGGGTAAGCGGGAAAAACTTCTGGTCACGGGCATTTCGAAGAAAGACCCGGGGCAACTTCAGGGGCGCACGGAAAATAATCGCGTGGTCAATTTCCGTAGCGACAATCACGCGCTGATCGGCCAGTTTGTCGACGCTGTCATTACCGAGGCACTGCCAAACTCACTGCGTGGCGATTTAATCTAGCCAGCTGGTGTTAAAAGCGTTCCTGTTCAACCCATCCAGCGCCATTATCCCGACGTAAAAAGACGTGACGCTGATCGAAAGATCGCGCTATGCTTCTAATAACCACTTGATAAAAGGTCCTAAAGCACTCATTTGAAAAGATTGGATAGCCAGCCATCTGCCTCAACCATCACCCTCGAGCCCAATGATGCTCGGCGCCTTGCGGCACTGTGCGGTCAGTTTGATGAAAACCTTCGCTTGATCGAACAGCGCCTAAACGTTGATATTCGCTCGCGCGACAATTTTTTTGCCGCCTATGGTGATCAGGAAGCAGCCACTCAGGCTACTGAAGTTATCTATAACCTCTACCAGCAGACTGCACATTATGCCGAACTGCCGGCAGATGAAGTCCATCTCAACTTGCGGCAAATTCTGCAACAGTCAGTACCATCGCAACAGCCCACCGATACATCATCCAAACAAGAGGCCTCAACCATGCAAATATCTTCGCCGAGCACGGCGCAGCCGGCTGACAATGTCGAGAGCTTTACCGTTATCCGTACCAAAAAAGGCAATATCAAACCTCGCGGGTTGAATCAGCAGCGCTATGTTCGCGCGATTCAAACTCACGACGTAAACTTCGGTATTGGTCCTGCTGGCACCGGTAAAACCTATCTCGCCGTTGCCTGTGCGGTGGAGGCACTTTTGCGCGATGAAGTAGAACGCATATTATTGGTGCGCCCAGCAGTGGAAGCCGGTGAGAGACTGGGCTTTTTACCCGGCGACCTGGCCCAGAAAGTGGACCCCTATCTTCGCCCTCTGTACGATGCACTGCACGAGATGCTTGGCTTTGAAACGGTAGCCAAACTGCAGGAACGCAATGTGATTGAGATTGCCCCACTTGCCTATATGCGTGGCCGCACGCTCAATGGCGCCTATATTTTGCTCGACGAGAGTCAGAACACCACTCGCGAACAGATGAAAATGTTCCTTACCCGTATTGGTTTTGGCTCAACCGCCGTCATCACCGGCGATATGTCGCAGGTAGATCTTCCGCGCGGCGTACAATCGGGCCTGGTTCACGCCTGTGATGTACTCAAGGATGTCGAAGAAGTCAGTTTCACTCACTTCCTCTCCCGCGATGTGGTTCGCCACCCTATTGTTCAAAGTATCGTAGATGCCTATGATGCGCATGAAGACACTAACTGAATAAGCCACTAATGAACCTAGCAATCGACATTCAGAAGGCCTGCGCCTCTGAAGATGCTCCCGACGAAGACAGTATTAAGCGCTGGGTAGGCGCCGCCATACGTGAAGAACGGGATTATTGCGAGCTGACGGTGCGTATTGTCGACGAGCCCGATAGCGCCGATCTCAACCAGCGCTATCGCGGCAAGGGCGGCGCCACCAATGTTCTCAGCTTCCCCTTTGCAGCAGTCACTCCGGAGCCTCTTCCCGTGCTCGGCGATCTCGTGATCTGCGCGCCAGTGGTTGCCCGCGAAGCCGTCGAACAACACAAAACACCACAGGCACACTGGGCACATATCGTCGTTCACGGCGTGTTGCACCTGCTCGGCTATGATCATATCGAGGATTCGGACGCCGAACATATGGAAGCTCTCGAGACAGCAATTATGCTGGCGCTGGATTTCCCACCCCCCTATCAGGCTCAAAACGAGCCCTATAACGACCCGATTGCGGTCATGAGTACCCCGAAATGAACGACGAAACAGCTAACAGTGCGCCGGAAAAATCTCTGTTCCAGAAAATAGGGCAGGCGTTTTCGCAAAATCCACGCAGCAGCGAGGATGTAGCCGATATGCTGCGCAGCGCCGAGAATGAGTCGATTATTGACGCCAGCGTGTTGCAAATTATGGAAGGCGCTCTGAAAGTGTCCGATCAGCAGGCCAGAGAAATCATGATTCCACGCTCGCAGATGGTGATTATCGAGGATGACTTCAATCTCGAGCAGGTACTTGAGGTGGTTATCAGCTCCCAACACTCGCGCTTCCCGGTGGTTGGCGAATCATCTGACGACATCAAAGGAATCCTGCTGGCGAAAGAGATGCTGCCACTGCTGCTTGGCGAAAAGGCAGCATTTGACCTCAAAGCAATACTGCGCCCGGCAACTATTATTCCCGAGAGCAAACGCCTCAACGTGCTGCTCCAGGAGTTTCGCGAGCAACGCTATCATATGGCGATTGTGGTCGATGAATACGGGGGTGTGTCCGGGCTGCTGACCATTGAGGATATTCTCGAGGAAATTGTCGGCGAAATCGAAGATGAAACCGACGAACACGAAGAGGCACCGATTCTGCCCACTGCCAGCGGCAAATTTACGGTTGAGGCAATAACCGAAATCAGCGACTTTAATGAATATTTTGATGTTGGCCTCGCCGATGACGAGTTTGATACCGTTGGCGGGTTAGTGTTGCACGGCTTTGGCAGGCTTCCGGAAATCAATGAGAGCATTGATATCGGTGACTTTAACTTCAGAGTAACCGACGGCGACAACCGCAAAATCACCCTACTGGAAGTCACCAAACTCGCCCCATGATGCGCTCCAGCCGCGGGCAAACCTTCCTGCTGTTGTTTTCCGCGGGTGCGCTGTTTCCCGCGGCGCTAGCACCTCTCCATTACTGGCCGGTCGCCTTGCCCTGTATCGCGGTACTGTTTTACCAGTTGCAGCATCAAAGTATTAAACAGGCACTGGCCAAGACCGTCGTGTTTGCTTTCGGCATGTATTTCGCCGGCGTAAGCTGGGTTTATGTCAGCATCCACGACCACGGTTTTGTCGCCGCACCGCTGGCAATGCTGGCCACTGCTCTGTTCTGCCTGTTTCTTAGTTTACTGTTTGCCCTGCCCTTCGCGCTCAGCGCACTGATACCCCAGCGCACAGCGGCCTGGTTAATCGGCTTGCCGGCTATCTGGGTGCTTAGCGAATGGTTTCGCAGCTGGGCTTTTACCGGATTTCCCTGGCTCTATGCTGGCTATATTCACACCGAAACCTGGCTCAATGGCTGGGCACCAATAGGGGGAGTGATCTGGTTAAGTTTTATCAGCGCACTCGCTGCAGCAACCTTGACTCAACTTTACCAAGTTCAGCGTAACTCGCCACAGCCAATTCATCGAAGCGTGAAAATTTCAATTTTCGCAATGCTTCTGATAACAGTAAGTGGTTACTTACTGCAAAACATCAACTGGACTCAGGTGACCGGAAAAACCCTGTCTGTCGTATTGATTCAACCCAACACCGATCAAAACCAAAAGTGGTCTGCCAGCCAGCGCCAGGGCATCCTCGATCAGCTACAAAGACAAACCCAGCCGCACTGGGGCGCCGATCTGATTATCTGGCCAGAAGCAGCGGTACCGACCACGCCTCAACGAGTCATCGACTTTCTCAGCGATATGGATCAGCAGGCAAAAGTGAACCAAACCGCCCTGCTCTCCGGTATACCCACCTATGACTGGCGTACCGGTCACTATTACAACTCGGTATTGGCCCTGGGCAGCGCCAGCGGACAGTATGACAAGACAAGACTGGTGCCATTTGGCGAATACATCCCTTTTGAACACTTGTTGCGCGGGCTGATTCGGTTTTTTGATTTACCCATGTCATCGTTTTCTTTGGGAGCACGGGATCAGGCGCCACTTATCGTCGCAGGCGAACCAGTGGCTACAGCAATCTGTTATGAAATTGTCTACCCGAATCTGGTGGCACGCATCAGCCGCGATGCGACCCTGATGCTGACCGTCAGTAATGATGCATGGTTTGGTCGATCATTTGCACCGCAGCAACATATGCAGATGGCACGGATGCGGGCGCTGGAAAATGCCAAGCCAATGCTTCGAGGAACCAGTAACGGCATTACTGCGATCGTTGATCACCGCGGCAATATTGAGCGTCAGCTGGATCAATTTACCGTCGGCGAGCTGAGTGGCACTGTCGCTCCGCGAAGCGGGCAGACACTTTTTTCACAGACCGGCTCCTGGCCGGTGGTAATTCTGGCACTGTTAATTTGTGCTGCGCTATTAATCATTACATATAGGGAAGGAAAGCAAAAATGAGTCTCAAAACACACCAATTAAGCAACGTCAAAGGGTTTAAAACACTGATTACTGGCATTATTTTCAGCGCGCTTTGCAGCACTGCGAATGCCCTGGAAGTGGGTGACCAGGCTCCTGACTTTTCCCTGCAGGCCACCGACGGCGAAACCTATAGCCTGAGCCAGTTCAAAGGTAAGGAAGCAGTCGTTATTGCATGGTATCCGAAGGCCTTTACCAGCGGCTGCACTATCGAATGCAAATCACTGGCCGAAAATGGCCACCTTCTCAAAGAGCTAGAGGTCGCCTACTTTATGGCCAGCGTCGACGAACTGGAAAAGAACAAAGCATTCGCCGAGGAGACAGACGCTGACTTTCCCCTGTTAAGCGATCCCAGCAAAGAAGTCGCCAAAGCCTATGACACACTGGCAGTCTATGGCCTGCCCAAGCGTCACACGTTTTATATTGGTAAGGATGGCAAGGTCCTATTTATTGATACAAATGTGCGCCCAGCTACCTCCGCTGAGGATATGGCGGCAAAGCTAAAAGAGCTGGGTGTGCCTGCTAGACAAGGGAGCTGACCAACTATAAAGCCCTGCGCCCTCGCGGTGTATTGCATAGATGGTTCATTTATGAAAGTATTACGGCGCTAGGGGGCTGGGGCGTTACTGGCGCTGTCAATATTTGTGCTCGCGATTCAGTATCGGCCCTGAAGCACTATAAAAAAACCATATTAAGGGCTTAAATAATGTTAAACATAAAGCGTAAGGCGCTAGCCGCGGGAGTCGTGCTAGCAATGAGCTCGCAAGGATTCAGCGCACCAATGTTAGAAGAAGTTGTCGTAACTGCTCAAAAGCGTTAGCAAACCTTAAAAGATGTCCCCATTTCAATCTCTGCTGTCTCAGGTGCGGCTATTGAAAATCGCAGTATTGATTCGCTGGCATCTTTATCGGCTTCCATTCCAAATTTTTTCATCAGTGAAAATCAGATTGATTCGAGCCTGAGTATCCGTGGTGTCACTACCGGTAATAACAAAGGATTCGAGCAATCAGTCGCGATGTATTTTGACGGCATTTCATATGGCCGCAGCCAGTTGGTTAGAACGCCATTGGTAGATCTGGAACGTATTGAGGTCCTTCGCGGTCCGCAGCCAACACTGTTTGGCAAAAACGCCATTGCTGGGGCCGTGAATATCACTTCGGCCAAGCCTACCGAAGAATTCGAAGGCAAATTCTCAACCTCTTATGAATCTGAGCATGAAGAATCGCAGGCTTTGTTGGTGCTATCTGGTCCGCTGAGCGACACGCTCCGTGGACGAATTGCAGCATCCTGGCGTGATATGGATGGCTGGATTCTCAATGAACAACTCAACCGCATGGAACCTCAACGGGAAGAGACCTACCTGCGCGGACAACTCGAATGGGATGCCAGCGAAACATTACAAATCAACTTGAAAGCCGAATCGGCACAATTTGATTCTTATGGGTATGCCATGGAAGCACTGGCCCCACAGGATGGCTACGGCTTGGTATTCGCTGGCCCGATTGCAGTGGAGACCGATGAGGACTGGGTTCGCGCAAGTGGCGATGTCCAGAGCATCAATGAAATGAGCAATTTTGTGCTAACCGCAAACTACGATTGGAACGGCTACACCCTGACGTCTATCACGGGCTATGTCGACTATGAGACAGATGAACTTCTCGATGTCGATTATGTGGGCTTGGAAATTCTTGATCGCACCAACCAGTCCGAAGATTACACGCAGTGGTCACAAGAGTTGCGAATTGCTTCCCCGGGAGATGAGAAGATCAACTTTATTGCTGGCGTGTTCTTTCAATCTGGCGATGCAGATGTAACTGACCAAGTTTTTCTCGGCAGCTTTCTGAATCTTGCCGGCCCGCCAGTATCGGCATTAGTGGATTCCTATTGGGACCGCACTTATAACCAAACCTCTGATTTATACTCAGTATTTTTCCAAACCGATATCGAGCTAACAGAACGGCTCGAGTTGACTGTCGGGGCACGCTACTCCAGTGAAGATAAGGAAGGCTATCGCCAGGTTACGCTCGGGGCATTGCCAAATAACGTAACACCAGCTCCTGTGCTGGCAGCACTTTGGGCTGGAGTACTCAATGTCGGCGCCCATGAAATATCAGGGGAACGCAGTGAGAACTCTTTTGACCCCTTGGTGCGTTTAAGCTATGACGTCAATGACAATATCACCACTCATATCTCCTACACCCAAGGCTCAAAGGCCGGCGGCTTTGATATTCGTGGCAACTCTATCCCAGGCACCCCCGGCGTATCTGTACCCGGAACCTTTGAGTTCGAAAACGAGGAAGCGGACAACATCGAACTGGGCATCAAAATGCGCTGGGATCGAGCCGAGTTGAACGCAACTTACTATTCAACTGAGTACTCAGACCTGCAAACCAACATCTTTGATGGAACCCTGAGCTTCCTGGTGCAAAACGCATCGTCAGCCGAAGTAAAAGGATTTGAAATTGATGGTCGTTATCTGATCGCAGAAGGGATTGAGCTGTATGCCTCGGCTGCTTCACTTGACTACAAATTTACGGATTTCCCTGATAGTCAGTGTGGCTATGGTGAAGCGCCAACCAACGGTATCTATTGTGACCGTTCCGGTGCAACAGCACCCTACGCACCGGAAACAACCACTAACCTGGGTCTCGACTATTCGCGCGATCTGGGTAACGGCATGGTCATAGACGCCAACTTGAATGTTGATACGTCATCCAAGTACTTTATCACCACCAACCTCGACAAAAATATCGATCAAGGTGGTTATACAAAATATGGCGCTCAGATCGGCCTGGGCAGTGATGATGGAAAGTGGCGTCTCTCGGTTATCGGCGACAACCTGACCGATGAGCGTATCCGTGTGATTGGCGGAACCATTCCATTGGCTCGAACATTCGTCCAGTTAGCCTCTGGTGGAGCGCTAGACGGCATTGCCTACGATGCTATCTATGCTCGCCCACGCAACGTAACAGTGAAGTTTGACTACAACTTCTAACCGTGAAAACTGAGGGGTCAGGTCTCTGGCCCCTCTTACTCATCAATCCTGATTGAGACCCAGCTCTCGCTGTTTTTTCTTACTTAGTCCCAAAGAGACAATGCGGTGCGACTCGGTTAAATAGTACTCAAGCTCACCATCTTCGCTGCTCGGCGCATTAAATTGTTGGATCCACTTCATGCCGCGAGAGGCTAAATATGGCGCGGGGCGATAGCTGGAATGCTCCGGCAGGACCTGAAAATTGTGCTCTGAGACCTTAAAGCTGAAGGCTGGATAGCCCGACGAAGCGTCCGTTTTTACCTGTCTACCGATGGCAAACACCTTGCCTCCCACCTTCCAGACATGAGAACCACCCCACTGGACCACATATGTGGTAGCGGGAAGGGCTCCGCAAAACGCATCGTATTGATCAAGAGTCATAATGGCACTCCAAACTGATGACACTCTAAATGATCGTCAGGCCAACTATCGCACCAGGCAGGACAAGGATTATTCCCGAATTTTACCTGCGAAGAATAGAGGCGAGCACCTGTTTATGGAAGTCAAAAGGCTTGAGGCGCACTGGCCCTGGATCACCATGCCGAGTCCGAGCCTGTTATTGCAATCCTGAAAAAGCTTTCCCTGTTTTTACTCGCCGCCGAATCTTTTTATCGTAGACTACTGACAGCCTTCCTCCAGCCGGGCGCACGCACTCCCTCCCAGAGCCGCCCGGCATCTACGCAAAACCTATCTATATGGGTGCCTGTTACCTTATAATTCGCGGCTTTCTGACCAATCAAACAAGCAGTGATTCTTCATGACCATGGAACGCCCTTATAACCCCGCCGAGCTGGAGCGTGAAGCCCAGCAGTACTGGACTGACAACAAGACCTTCGAAGTCAGTGAAGAGCCTGATCGCGAGAAGTTCTACTGCCTCGCAATGTTCCCCTATCCCAGTGGCAAGCTACATATGGGCCATGTGCGCAACTACACCATCACCGATGTGATTGCCCGCTATCAGCGCATGCAGGGTAAAAATGTACTGCATCCAATGGGTTGGGATGCCTTTGGTCTGCCCGCGGAAAATGCCGCCATTCAGAACAAGACCGCGCCGGCAAAGTGGACCCATGAAAATATCGCCTATATGAAGGCACAGCTAAAATCGCTCGGCTTTGGGATCGACTGGTCGCGGGAGTTGGCAACCTGTGATCCCGACTACTACAAGTGGGAGCAGTGGTTTTTCACCAAACTGTATGAAAAAGGCCTGGTCTACAAAAAGACCAGTGCAGTGAACTGGTGCCCCAACGATGCCACTGTGCTCGCCAACGAACAAGTTGTCGATGGCTGCTGCTGGCGCTGCGATAGCCCGGTGGAGCGCAAGGAAATCCCGCAGTGGTTTATTCGCATCACGGATTATGCCGACCAATTACTCAACGATCTCGACGAGCTGGAGCACTGGCCCGAGCAGGTCAAGACAATGCAACGCAACTGGATAGGCAAGAGCCGTGGTGTCACTGTCAACTTTGCTCTCGAAACAGCCGTTGCTGAACACAGTGGTTTTGATGTGTATACCACCCGTCCCGACACATTGATGGGCGTGACCTATTTGACGCTGGCGACACAGCATCCCATCGCCCTGACTGCTGCTGAGACCAATCCTGAACTCGCCGCCTTTATTGATCAGTACAAAACTCAGCAAGTTTCCGAAGCCGAAATGGCAACCATGGAAAAGCGCGGCATGGATACTGGCATCAAGGCTATCCACCCGCTTAGCGGTGAGCAGGTTCCAGTCTGGGTCGGCAACTATGTACTAATGGACTACGGATCCGGTGCCGTGATGGCAGTGCCAGCCCACGATCAGCGCGACTATGAATTTGCGAAAAAATATCAACTGCCGATTAAACAGGTGATCGCACCGAATGGCGAAGATCACTGTGATATAGACACCGAAGCCTTTGTTACCAAAGGCTTGCTGATTAATTCTGGCAGCTATGATGAGCTTGAGTTTGAGGCTGCCTTTGAAGCCATCGCCAGCGCCCTTGAAGAGCTTGGTCAGGGCTCCGTGACAACCAATTACCGCTTGCGCGACTGGGGCGTTAGTCGCCAGCGTTACTGGGGTGCGCCCATACCTATGTTCAACCTGGCAGACGGGGGTGAAATCCCCGTGCCGCTGGAAAAATTGCCGATTCTGCTGCCCACTGATGTCACGATGGACGGCATTCAGTCTCCGATCAAAGCTGATCTCGAGTGGAAAAAAGACCAGCTCGACGGTCAATCTGTCGAACGCGAAACCGATACTTTTGACACCTTTATGGAGTCTTCCTGGTACTACGCGCGATTTACCTGCGCCGACCTCGACAGCGCCATGCTCGATCCTAAACGCGCCGACTACTGGCTGCCCGTGGACCAGTATGTAGGCGGTATTGAACACGCCATTTTGCACCTGCTTTACGCGCGCTTTTATCACAAGCTGTTGCGCGACGAGGGATTGGTCAGCAGCAATGAGCCATTTAAAAGTCTGCTCTGTCAGGGTATGGTTTTGGCCGAGTCATTTTATAAACAGCACGCTGGACGCAAGCAGTGGTTGGCGCCAGATGCTGTGGCGGTCGAGCGCGATGCCAAGGGCCGTACGATCAAGGCAGTTGAAATCGCCAGTGGTGAAGAAGTCCAAAGTGGCGGTATCACCAAGATGTCGAAATCAAAGAACAATGGCGTCGATCCACAGACCGCAATTGATAAGCACGGCGCTGACACGGTACGTTTATTTACCATGTTCGCCGCGCCGCCTGAACAGACTCTGGAGTGGAGTGACGATGGCGTCTCCGGCGCCAACCGCTTTCTGCGAAGACTCTGGACCATGGTTCACAGTCATCTTGAACAGGGTGCCGTCGAGACACTGAAGACCGATACCCTAAACGAAGACCAAAAAGACCTGCGTCGCAAGACCCATGAGACCATCAACAAAGTCAATGATGATTACGGTCGCCGCAATACCTTTAACACCGCAATTGCAGCTGTAATGGAACTGCTCAACGATGTAGCTAAACTCAGTGACAATGATGCTCAAAGCATTGCCGTGCGTCATGAAGCACTCAACAGCGCAGTATTGCTGCTGGCACCGATCGCGCCACATATCTGTCATAACCTGTGGCGAGCTCTGGGCAACTCTGAAGCGGTAGCTGATGCCGCCTGGCCTGAAGTCGACGAAACCGCGCTGGTGCGTAGCTCCATCGAGCTGGTGGTTCAGGTGAATGGTAAGGTGCGCGGCAAAATTCAGGTGGCGGCAGATGCATCAAGAGAGAGCATTGAGGCGCTGGCCCAAGCTGACAACAATGTGAAGCGCTTTACCGAGGACGTGACAATCCGAAAAATCATTATTGTTCCCGGAAGACTGGTTAATATAGTAGCCAATTAACAATTGGCTCGCGCCCGGCTATATTCAAAGCTGCGGTAAAAAATGGTGGAGACAATGCGATATATTTTGCTAGCGACAACGATTGCCATGCTCTGTAGCTGCGGCTGGCAACTGCGTGATGCGCAGGTGGTGCCCAGCACCATCGGCAGCTTACATGTCGCCACACAACTGCCCAACCGCGAAATCGTCAACCAACTGACGCGGGCATTAAACGTCTATGGTGTTGAGGTGGTCGATGCTGCATCCCAGGCTGACTACTCTGTGATGATTATCGATTTCCGTGAAACCCGCCGTATTGCCACCCTTAATGCCAGCGCTCGGGTAGCCGAATACCAGCTCAATGACGATCTCGAATTCATGATTGCTGGTGCCACCGGTGAACCGCTCACTTCCCTGCTTACAGCCTCAGTGGAACGCAGCTATGAGATTGAGGAACGCGATATTCTCTCTTCGGAAAACGAGGAACGGCTAGTAAAACGAGAGATGCGCGAAGAAATTGTTCGTCAGATTCTCAACCGACTCAAAGTACTGCCTGCCAATCCCCGCACAGCACCAACCGTTGAAATAGATAAATAACAATCGATGAAGATTCGTGCCGAGCAACTTCAGGATCATCTCAAAAAGCCGCTGTTACCGATCTATGTCATCAGCGGTGATGAGCCGCTGTTATCTCAAGAAGCTGCCGACAGTATACGCGGCGCAGCGCGCGCCCAAGGTTACAATGAGCGCGATATCTTTCATGCCGAGGGCAACTTCGACTGGAACCAGATTCTCAATGAATCCAGTGCACTCTCACTGTTCGCAGATAAAAAAGTTCTCGAAATAAGAATTCCTAATGGCAAGCCAGGCGACAAAGGCTCGGCAGCACTGAGCGAGCTCTGCGCCAACCCCAATCCGGATAATATGGTGCTAGTGATTGTGCCGAAGCTGGACCGCGGCGCACAAAACAGCAAATGGATGAAAACTCTGGAAGGAGCCGGCGCACATATTCAGGTATGGCCAGTTGATGCCAAACAGATGCCGCGCTGGATTCAACAGCGTTTGCGCAGCGCCGGCATTCACGCCAGCCAGGAGGCGGTACAAATTCTCGCTGATCGCGTCGAGGGCAATCTTCTGGCAGCGGTTCAGGAGATTGAAAAGCTTAAACTATTGGCTCCAGACGGCCGTGTTGACGGCAGCACTATGTCATCGGTGGTCGCTGACAGCGCGCGTTATAACCTGTTTGAATTTGTTGATAAAATTTTGGCCGGCGATGCCCAAGCGGCAGCGCGATCGCTGCGCGGCCTGCAAAATGAAGGCACCGACGCGATTCCGTTACTCTGGGCGATTACCCGTGAGCTGCGCATTCTGACCAAGGCCAGTGAACTGGTTGCTGCGGGTGAGCACAGTGACCGAGCGCTAAAAAATTCCGGTGTCTGGGAAAAACGTCTGCCGCTTTTTCGCGGTGCTCTGCAAAGGCTCCGCCCCGCTCATCTACGTATGCTGCTGCGCCAGGCCGGAGCAATAGATCGCGGCATTAAAGGAATGCGCGATGCCAATATCTGGGATGAAATAGCAACCCTGGTTCTCTCCTTTGCCGGCAGCCAAACCCTGCAACCGAGCAATATCAAGATTCTTCTAAAAGGCTAAAGCGGGCAACTCATCCATCAGGCCAGCCAGAAATAAACCACCAGTGTAATAACTGCCGCACCGATCAGATTCAGAGCGAACCCCTCGCGCACCATCTGCTCAATCGTCAGCTTGCCTGTACCAAACACAATTGCATTAGGCGCGGTGGCGACTGGCAACATAAAGGCACAGCTGGCCGAAAGCGCCGCGGGCAGCATTAACAATCCAGGTTCAAAACCTGCACCCAGTGATGCGGCAGCCAGAATTGGCATCAACAGTGTGGCCGTTGCAGTGTTGCTGGTTATTTCAGTAAGGAACGTCACAGTAAGTGCCACCACAGCAATCAGAACGATAATCGACAGCCGCGTAACACCGGAAAGCGACTCGCCAATAGCCGCACTGATGCCGGTCACCGCAAAAGCCTTGGCGATGGCGATGCCGCCGGCAAACAGCAACAGCACCCCCCAGTGAATTGTCGATGCCGACTCCCAGTCCAACAATTTGCCACCCTGTCCATTGGGCAAGGCAAACATCAACACCACCGATGTCAGTGCAACAGCGGCATAGTTAGCGCTGGGTACACCCAGCCAGTGACTCCAACCGCCGAAAGGTTCGCGCAGGGTAATCCAGGCTACAGCGGTCAGAGAAAAAATCACCAACACCCGCGCCTCTTCACTCCGCCAGGCGCCAGGCTGAGGGATCTGTAACGCCTTGGTCGCAACCAGGTGGCGGGTAATCCACAGTCCCGCCAGAGGTAAAAAGAGTATCACTACTGGCAGAGCCCAGAGCATCCATTGACTAAAACTCAGCACCGTGCCTGTGGCTTCACCGTATATTTTCAGGAAGATCACATTTGGCGGTGAGCCGATTGGCGTACCTAAGCCACCGATACTCGCGGCGTAAGCAATACCCAGAAACAGTGGCACCGCCAGCTTTTTGGCATCTTCTTGGCTGGCGCTTTCGAGCACTGCATAAGCCACTGGCAATAGCATCAGTGTGGTGGCGGTGTTGGACACCCACATACTCAGCACTGCGGAGGCGACCATAAACCCAAATACCAGCCTGCGCTGATGATTGCCGCCAAAGAGATTGACCATATACAACGCCAGACGCCGGTGCGCACCGCTTTTTTCCATGGCTTTGGATAACATGGCACCACCCATCAGCAAGATAATCAGTGGGTCGCCGTAGGCCTGTGCCACTTGCTTGCCATCGAGAATACCGAGCAGCGGAAAGACACCAAGAGGAATCAGTGATGTGGCGGGAATCGGGATCGGTTCAAATATCCACCACAGAGCGCAGAGTGTTGTCAGCCCTCCGGTCAACGCGGCCTCGCGTGTCCAGCCGGACTGTATCATCAGCAGACTGATAACCGCGGCCATCAGCGGCGCTAGCCACAGTGACAGAGCTTTCAACTTTGGTGTCATACTTAATCGTCCTCTAGCGCGTAGTCACCTTGCTCGAAGGCCTGAATAATATTGCGCGCGATCGCCTCGTCCCCATCATTGACAGTGATCGACAGGTGCCCCATAACAGGCACCTCGCCTAGCCCACCTTGCAGTGCGGCACCATGCAAAAACACCTGCAGGCCATCCTGCTCCATCAGCCCCTTTAAAAGCTGCGCTTCAAAATAGTCACTGCCACGATAGACCTCAATCATCGCCGTCGTCTCCGCCATGCCATCACTGCCCAGACTGCAACGATGCCACTGGTATTGGCGACCATATCCCACACCTCAGCCTGCCGATATGCCGTCATCGACTGGGCGGCTTCCATCCCTGCACCAAATGCAGCTAGCACTGCAGCCAACAGCAGCAGAGGATAATGATGCCCATAGGCCCGCGCACAGATAAAAAACAGCACAGCATAAATGGTGGTGTGACCTACTTTGTCTTGCAACTCAAATAACTGTTCGCCGGGAATCGAAGGGGTCAGCGACAGAAAAACGGTGCCCAGCAGGCACAGCCAAAAGACAATTTGATACTGGGTAACAGTGGGCATTGAATATCCTTTTATTGTGTTGCTCTAATCTCTTGCTCAAATACTTCGCCGTGCGCCGATTACCTGGGCGGACTGCAACTGTCTGTAGCGCTCAACCGTTCCCACGTCACACCAGCTGCCAGTATAGACTGTGCCTCCCACTCGACCCGATGCGATGGCTGGACGCAAAACATCGCGCAGAGGGAATGCGTCTTGCTGATCCGTAAAATTGGCAAACAGCGATGGTCGGATCAGGCTAATGCCACTGAAGGTGCAGTTGTTGTGGTCACCATATTCAACTCTATCGCGATTCAGCGCGAAGTCTCCGCACGGATTGTGATCGGGGTTTTTCACCAACACCAGACAGGCATCGAGCTGCTCAGATAAGCGGCGTTCACAAAGCTCGGTGAACTCAAAATCACTCCAGACATCACCATTGACCAGTACAAAAGGCTGCTCTCCGAGTAACGGCAAAGCATTGGCAATCCCACCCCCAGTCTCCAGCGCCCGTGTTTCACGAGACCAATGAATAGTAACCCCGAACCGATGCTCGGCATCGTGAAAATAGTCTTCAATTTGCTCGGCCAGCCAACAGGTATTAATCACAATCTGATTAATGCCGGCGGCAACGAGTCGCTCAATGTGGTGCTCGAGCAGTGGTTTGCCGGCGACGGGTAACATCGGCTTTGGCGTGCTGTCGGTAAGCGGGCGCAGACGTTCGCCGCGACCGGCGGCCAGAATCATGGCTTTCATCGGGCTAGCTCTCCGGCACTGCGCCAATCGCGATACCAGGGCTGATCGGTCAACAGCGGTTCGACATGCTGCACAAACCAGTGATAAAACGCGCGCCCCTCTTCATGGCGCTCTGCCGCTTCCAAGGTGTAGCGAATCACCAGCGGCAGATCGTGAAGATAGCCATGCTTGCCATCGCGCAGTGAGAGACGCACAAAAATACCTAGCACTTTAATATGTCGCTGCAGGCCAACCAGATCAAACCAGTGTAAAAACTGCTTATCACTAACGACATTCAATGTCCCGCGCTGCTCTAGACACCGCTTAAAGCCCAGCGCGCGCTCAGTGACCTGTTCCGCCGGCAAGCGCAGATAACAGTCTTTCAACAGTGATACCAGATCGTAGGTGATGGGTCCGACAATCGCGTCCTGAAAGTCGATAACACCGAGCGAGCCATCTTCCAGCAGCATCAGATTGCGCGAATGATAGTCGCGGTGCACCACCACCTGAGGTTGCCCAGTGGCACACACAACTAAATGGCTATAGAGCTGGTCGAGCAGACTGCGCTCTTCAGCGCTGAGCTCAAGACCCAGAAGTTGACCGAGGAACCAATCGGCAAACAGATTCATTTCTACCTGCAGCTGGTTGTTATCGTAATGCCCAAATACCCGAGCACTTGGCTCAACAGCTTGAATATCCTGCAGTAGCGCTTCAGCCTGCTGGTAATAGTTATCTGCAGAGTGCCGCTCCGGAGAATTCTCTCCAGCAATTAAACCGGCCATTAATTCTCGATGTAGCAATTGATGACCGAAGTCTTCCAACAGCATAAAGCCCCGTGCAAAGTCCACCGCAAGTATTTTTGGAGTGGTAATTCCGTGGCGCTGAAGACAAAGTGCCACGGCAATATAAGCCGGGTTATTTTCCTTCTCCGGAGGAGAATCGACGGCGATCAATGACCTCTGCCCAGGCAGCCGATAGTAGCGTCTAAAGCCGGCATCGCCCGCCAGTGCCTGAGGCTGCAGTGGCCGATCCAGTTGATAGGGTGACGGAGCGCAGGCCTCTATCCAGACAATAAAGTCTTGCTGACGCTGGTTGCTTAACGGGTCGATAGTGTTTTATTCCTTATCCTGTTAACGCAGGTCTGTGCCATGCCGGGCAAAACCCGGGCCAAAAAGCACGTTTCTGGGCGTATTTAGGTTAATTCAGGCCTCTACTCTGGCAAGATATCAGGTAAAATGCCAGCAAATTAGCATTCAGTAATCAGGCGTGTCTTTGACCTTTATTTGTTCTCAACAGTCTGCTGTTCAGCAGAGCCCGAATATTGCCAAAACGCGATTCAACAGCGTGGTTCGTCGCTGCCTGCCTGCCACATTGATCTGGCTTGGTATCGGTCTGTCTCCCTCGACTTTTGCCGAAGAGATTCAGGTTACCTGGAACTGCAAGGCGGGCCCCGATAATAAGTGGCTCTGCACTGAGCAACAGATTATAACGTCAAAGATCAGTCGCCCTCCAAGAGCCAATCCAGCCAAACTGCCGGTTTCGGATGAGCCCCGGGTCGCTGCCGTGCGCAATCTCGACTGGCTGGAAGAAGAGCAGATGACCGCGGAGCAGCGTCTGACAATTCAGAGCAACTGCTGTGGCGCCTATATCGAGCCTCCACGCAGCTATCCCGATGCCAATCTTGATCCAGAAGAGGCATCGCTTCAGGTCAATGCCAATAGCACTGAAGCACTGGAAAATAATGTTGCCCTGCTTGAGGGTGATGTGCAGATTTCTCAAGGCTATCGGCAGATTCGCAGCAATAGTGCACGAATTGATCAAGCCGGGCGCACAGTTAACTTGCAGGATAATGTGCAGTTTCGCGAACCCGGAATGTTGCTGCTGGGTAGTAGTGCCGAGATTGATATCGACAGCAAAGAAGTCAAAATTGAAAATGCCACTTATGTACTTCACGACGCCTCGGTGCGTGGCAGTGCAAAAACCCTGACCCGGACCAAAGATGGTGTGATCACGATTAGTGACGCTACCTACTCCACTTGCGAGCCCGGCGACAGCACCTGGCAGATGACAACCAGCGAAATTGCAATCGATCAGGAAGATGGCTTTGCGACCGTAAAAAATGCCCAGCTCAGAGTAAAAGATGTGCCGGTATTTTATATGCCGTGGATTAAATTTCCGATCAGCGACAAACGTTCATCGGGACTGCTGTTTCCGACTATTCACTCGAGCAGCAGCAATGGCCTCGACTACGCACAGCCGATCTACTGGAACCTGGCGCCGAACTACGACGCGACCATTACCCCGCGACTGGTTCAGGAGCGCGGTATAGGTGTGGCGGTGGAGCTTCGTCATGTAACCGCCACCACTGAGACCATAGCAACCACCGCCTTTCTCGGCAGTGATAAGGGCGGGCGTGACGATGAGGACATAAACCCGGATACCGGACTGCCCGAATACCGTGACCAGGATCGTTATCTACTAGGGGTTTCTCACAACGGAGGTTTCGGCACAAACTGGTCGACCTTGATCGATATCAACCGTGTCTCTGACAATGACTATTTCAATGACCTCGGCAATTTAAATCAGGAATCGAGTAGCATTATCAACCTGCGTCAGGTCGCCGGTGCGGGCTACCGCACGGAAAACTGGCATTATCAGGTCGAAGCGCTGGATCACCAGATTATTGTCAGTGGACTGGAAGAACAATACTCCGTGTTACCGAAGATCAGCGCAAATGGCTATTACCGATTCAATAACAATCTCGTTGTTGAACTCAACCATGAATCCGCGCACTTTGATCACGACAACCAGGATTTTGTCACCGGCAATCGCCATCGCATCGACTACGGCCTCAGCTGGGACAAACGTTGGAGCTGGGGCTACTTCCGCCCACAGTTGCGACTCAAACACCTAGCCTACAACATTGACAGCATCAACGGTGAGCCAGGCAATCCCTCGCTGACTGTCCCTGTCTCATTGCTGGATACCAGCCTGTTCTTCGAGCGTCCGGCAAGCTTTTTCGACGGTTACACTCAGACCCTTGAGCCAAGGCTCTACTACGTAAAATCCGACTACCGAAACCAGTCCAGGCTGCCGGACTTTGATACCCGCGAATTTACCCCGTCCTATGATCTGCTGTTTCGCGACGAACGCTTTAATGGCGGTGACCGGATCTCAGATGAAGACCGCTTGACCATCGCGCTGACCACTCGTTATATCGATAGCAAGACCGGGCAGGAACGATTCAGTGCCAGTATCGCCCAGGCGATTCACTATGCCGACCGGCGCGTAACACTGTCATCAAATCCCTCAGCAGAAGAGCTCGGAGATCTCTCTCGGGGGCAATCGCCACTCGCTCTGAAACTGTCGGGCAGAGTCACCAATAGCTGGCGCTTTACGAGCGATATCATCTATGACAGCCACGACAATGAGTTGGCTAAGAGCAGTGTTGCATTGCGTTACAATGATCGCCAGAATCGACTGCTAAACCTCGCTTATCGTTCAACACCTCGCGAGCCAAGACTGTTTGACGGTATGCAGCTGAGGCAGGATATAAAACAGGCTGATATATCCGGTTTTTTGCCGGTGCGCGGCAATTTCAACTTGGTTGCACGCTGGAATCATGACTTTACTCATAGCCGTATGCTGGATGTTTTTGCGGGGTTTGAATACAACAGCTGCTGCTGGCGAGCGAGCTTGGTTGTACGCCGCTCACTGAACAGGAAAGATGAAATACTGGTGCCGGAAGAGGAGTTAAATCTCGTCAATGGCATCTTTTTCCAAATACAATTTAAAGGTCTGGCTGGCTCCAATGGTCGGGTTGATTCAATGCTAAAACATGGTATCTACGGTTATGGATCTGAAGAAAACTTGTAACGCAGCGTTGCTCGCAATTTTACTCGCCGGCTTCTCAATGGCAGCCAATGCCCAGCTGGAAATTCTCGACCGGGTGGTTGCTGTGGTCGATGAAGATGTTATTCTCGAAAGCGAAGTGCAGCGCCGTCTAGCTACCATTTACGCCCAAATTCAACAGTCCGGAACACAACCCCCACCTCAAAATGTGCTGACACAGCAGGTTCTCGAACGTCTGATTTCAGAGCGCCTGCAGCTCAATATGGGCTACAAGGCGGGCATTCGGATCAGCGACGCAGAGCTCAATGACGCAATGGCCCGCATTGCCGCCGGCAATCAGCTGACCATGGAACAGTACATTGAACAAATCCATGCTTCAGGTTCGACCCTCTCTAATGTTCGCGAGGAGATTCGCGACGAAATGATTTTGATGCGAGTGCAGCAGGCTCAAGTGATGCGCCGTATTCGCATCAGTGAGCAAGAACTGGATAACTTCCTCAACTCCGAGGAAGGGCGCTTCATGAGCTCTCCCGACGTCAACGTTGGACATATCCTGCTACCGGTACCCAGCGGCGCAAATCCAGACCAAGTAAATGATATTCTCACTCGCGCTCAAGACCTGATGAATCAAGCGCGCACTGGAACCGACTTTCGGCAGCTGGCAATGGCGAACTCCGCCGATCAGACCGCGCTGCAAGGCGGTGATTTGGGCTGGCGAAAAATGGCTCAGTTACCGGGGGTTTTTATTGAGGCGGTAGAAGGTCTCGATCTTGGCGAAGTCTCCGAACCGATTCGCAGTGGCGCGGGTTATCACCTGCTTAAACTATACGAACGCCGCGGTGGCGGCGAGCAATTAATCGAACAGCACTTTGCTCGTCATATCCTGATCAAGCCCAATGAAATACGTGATCAGGAAACTGTTGTTGACCAGCTCAACACGCTGCGTGATCGGATTGTAGCGGGCGAGGACTTTGCTCTATTGGCTAAAGAATCCTCTGAAGATACAGGCTCTGCATTGACTGGCGGAGAGCTCGGGTGGTCGACTCCGGGAATGTTTGTGCCCGAGTTTGAACAGGTGATGGGAAGTATTGCAATAAATGAGGTCAGCGTACCGTTCCGGTCACAATTTGGCTGGCATATTCTGCAGGTCACAGAGCGTCGCAAACAGGACTTCAGTGAGAACATCACCCGCAACCGTGCTCAAAATGTTCTGCGTCAACGCAAATATGAGGAAGAACTTCAGGTGTGGCTGCAGGAAATTCGCGACGAGGCCTTTGTCGAAATAAAAAATGCAGGGACAGCTGAAGTCGCAGAGCCAACCGCGTCATGACCCTGCGCCTGGCGTTAACGCCGGGAGAGCCCGCGGGCGTTGGCGCTGACATCCTTATCGACCTGGTACAGCGTGGCAGCCCTCACGAGCTGGTCGCCTATGCCGACCCGCAACTGCTGCAACAACGTGCCGCGCAGCTCGGTTTGAAACTCCATTTGCGCGAGCCAGGCCCCAGCCCTCAGCCACTGGCAGCCGGCGAGCTGGCCATAGCTCCGATTGGAATGGCACACCCGGTAACCGCGGGTCACTTGGATAGTGCGAATGCAGCTTATGTACTCTCTTGCCTGGACGCAGCAATCAGTGCCTGTCTAGAAAATGACTGTCAGGCAATGGTGACCGGCCCGGTACAAAAATCTATTATCAACGAGGCCGGCTTTCATTTTTCCGGCCACACCGAATATCTCGCCGAGAAGACCGCAACCGAGCAAGTGGTGATGATGCTGGCTACCGCCGAGTTGCGTGTAGCATTGGCCACCACTCACCTGCCGCTGCGTGATGTGGCAGACAATATTACACAAGCCTCGCTGCGGCGAGTGATCGATATTCTGATAACCGATCTGAAGACAAAGTTTGGCCTGAGCTCGCCCTCAATCCTAGTCTGTGGACTCAACCCCCACGCTGGTGAAGGCGGTCATTTGGGTCGCGAGGAAATCGAGGTGATTGAGCCAGTGCTGGCAGAGTTTCGCCGTCAGGGCGCCAATCTGATTGGCCCGCTGCCGGCTGACACACTGTTTACCGCAAAATATCTCGACACGGCCGATGCCGTGCTGGCGATGTACCATGATCAGGGACTGCCGGTGCTCAAACACCAGGGCTTTGGCCGGGCCGCCAATATCACTCTGGGGCTGCCCATTATTCGGACCTCGGTCGATCATGGGACCGCACTGGATCTGGCCGGCACCGGTAGTGCCGACAGTGGCAGCTTGCAAACCGCCATTCAGGTCGCTGCAGATATGGCGGTCAGCACAACTTCGACGGATTAATCTATGACAATGCAGCATCAAGCACGAAAACGCTTTGGCCAGAACTTTCTTGTCGATCAGCAAATTATCGCGCAGATTATTGCTGCCATCGGGCCCAATAGCGATGATAATCTGATCGAGATAGGTCCCGGTACGGCAGCACTCACCGAACACCTTATTGAGCGCTGCCCCACCATGCAGGTGGTCGAGCTGGATCGCGATCTGGTGGATTATCTCAGCGAGAAGTTTGCTGCCTACCCCGACTTTCGCCTGCACAGTGGCGATGCCCTGAAAACCGACTTTGCCCAGTTCCATCAGGGCAGACAGATGCGCCTGGTCGGCAATCTGCCCTACAATATTTCAACGCCACTGCTATTTCATCTGCTTAAAAATCGTGAACTGATTCATGATATGCACTTCATGCTGCAACGAGAAGTGGTTGACCGCCTGGGCGCGGTGCCGGGCAATAAAACCTATGGTCGGCTCTCGGTAATGGTGCAATATCACTGCCGGGTGATGCCGCTGATTCCGGTGCCGCCGTCAGCCTTTAGGCCCGCACCCAAGGTGCAGTCGGCGATTGTTCGACTCAAGCCGCATCGCTCCAAACCCGCCACGGCTGATAACGAGATACTGCTCAGCCAATTGGTCAGTCACTGTTTTCAGCAACGTCGAAAAACCTTGCGCAACTGCCTGCGCCCCTACGCCGAACACCTGAGCCTAGCTGAGTCGCAACTCGACTTATCGAAGCGCGCAGAACAGCTCAAGGTGTCCGAATTTGTCGCGCTTTCCAACTTCATTAATCAAAGTCTATCGAGCCAATAATGAGCAGCCAACCAATCACCGTGGATGTTACAACCGAGTATCTACGTCAACAATCCAAACCAGACGAGGATCGCTTTGCCTTCGCCTACCACATTACCATTCACAACCAGAGTCAGGTCGCCGCCAAGCTCATGTCACGACACTGGGTCATCACCGACGGTAATGAGGCACAGCAAGAGGTTCGCGGTGCCGGCGTAATCGGCGAGCAACCCACCATATCGCCGGGACAGTCTTATCAATACAGCAGCGGTGTAATACTCGACACACCGATAGGCACCATGCACGGCTCTTATACTATGCTCGGTGACGATGGCAACGAATTTGATGCGCCGATAAAACCGTTTCTGCTCGCCATACCCCATGCAGTGAATTGAGAGAGCGAAATGACTGACTACGCGGTTGGTGATATTCAGGGCTGTCTCGACCCGTTGCTGCAGCTTCTCGACCGGGTCAATTTCGATGCCTCAAATGACCGACTGATTGCCACTGGCGATCTGGTTAATCGCGGCCCTCAGTCACTGCAGACATTGCGTTTTTGCCACAGTCTCGGCGATGCCTTCAAAACGGTTCTCGGCAATCATGATCTGCACCTACTCGCCGTCGCTCATGGGGTGAAGAAAGCCACGCCAAAAGATACTCTCGACGAGATACTGACCGCCGCTGATCGAGTTACCCTTCTGGAGTGGCTGCAACAGCAGCCCCTACTTCTCGAGGTCAATGACTTCTGTATTGTGCACGCTGGCATCCCGCCGAACTGGAGTCTCGATACAGCACGCAGTATGGCTCTTGAGGTGGAACAAATTTTGCGATCCGAACAGGCAGGCCACTACTTTGAGGGGATGTATGGCAATCAACCGCAAGGCTGGGATGATTCACTGGTCGGTCAGGCGCGCTGGCGGGTTATTACCAATTATCTGACGCGGATGCGTTACTGTACTGCGGCCGGTCGTCTCGATCTGCAAGCAAAGTCTGCACCAGAGGCGCTGGCAACAGAGTTGGAACAAGACCTTGCACCGTGGTTTAGCTATGCCGAGCGAAAAACCCGAGACGACAAAATTATTTTCGGCCATTGGGCCGCGCTTGAAGGCAGGGATTGTGGCGCCAATCTCTTTCCTCTTGATACAGGTTATGTCTGGGGCGGGGCCATGCGCCTGATGAACCTGACAAGCGGTGAGTTTACCCAGCAGCCTGCTTAACGCTTTCCAGGTACTGGTTTTTGCGGTGTTGCTTCCGCCGAGCGTCAGATAGTTAAGGGCTGACAGCTGGTGGCACAACAACACAGTCCTCTCCGGCATCTTCACACAGTGAAGGTAGCAATAAGGGGATATAACAACAGTTCTGCAGGTCAGTCTGACAGGACGATATAACACGGTTCAAACAACGAGGTAGCAGATGAATCAACGCTCAATGAAATCCACAAGACATTTCGCCAAATCCTGGCAACGGCTCGTAACTGCTTTATTCGGCTTGCTTTTGCTGGGCAGTTGCGCAGACCAACAACCTCCTCAGCCAATGCTTTCCGGCATCGATACGGCCGGAATGGACACCACAGTGCGGCCGCAGGACGATTTCTATCGCTATGCCAATGGCGGCTGGCTTGACAGCACCGAGATCCCGGCCGACGAGGTGGGCTGGGGAAGCTACATGACACTGCGTAAAGAGAGTCTTGATCAATCCCGAGTGATCGTCGAAGAAGCGGCCGCCAATGCCGGCAACGATCCCGCAAAAATCAAAATCGGTGACTACTACAACGCATTTCTCAATGAAGAGCGTGTTGAAGAACTCGGGACAGCACCTATTACCAATTACCTCCAGGCGATCGACAAGCTGGCGAATCACGACGAGGTAGGCGCGTTTCTGGGTAATATCAATCCCGACGGAATTGGTGGGCCCTTTAACCTCTATGTGGGGCAAGATGACAAAGAGGCGACACGCTATATCCTGCATTTCCTGCAGTCTGGTCTCGGACTGCCAGATCGCGATTACTACACTGATGAATCTGAGCGCGGGCAGGAAATTATTGGCCGCTATAAACAGTACCTCAGCGAGATGCTCAAGCTTGCGGGTATCGGTGACGTCGAAAACGCAACCCAGCGGATATTCAACCTCGAGTCGAAGCTCGCCGCTCAACAGTGGGACAAGGTCGATAATCGCGACGCCGACAAGCGTTACAATAAGCTTTCCCGCGAGGCATTTTACAGCCTGCTCTCAAACTTCAATGTCGATGGTTATATGAAAGGTATTGGCATCGATGTTCCAGACGAGGTTCTAGTCGGACAGCCAAGTTATTTTGCTGCGCTCAACGACCTATTTACACAGATAGACTTGGATGCCTGGAAGGATTACCTACGCATCCGGGTGCTCAACAGCTATGCTAATTATCTGCCCAAGGTCTTTGTTGACACTAACTTTGAGTTCTACTCGAAGTTTCTCTACGGCCGTGAGGAGCAACAGCCACGCTGGCGCAAAGCGGTTAGCTCGATCAATGGCAATCTCGGCGAGCTACTCGGACAACTCTATGTTGCCAAGCATTTCTCCCCTGAGTCAAAGGCTCGCATGGTCACAATGGTCGATAACTTGATCGCCGCATATGCCGAGTCGATTAACAACCTCGATTGGATGAGCGATGAAACCAAGCAACAGTCACTGGTTAAATTGTCTAAATTTACACCCAAGATAGGCTATCCGGATAGCTGGAAAGATTACTCCGCACTTGCAATAAAGGCTGACGATCTAGCCGGTAATATCAAACGCTCACGAATCTTTGGCCACAACGAGAACATGGCCAAACTGGGTGCGCCAATCGATCGCGGTGAGTGGTTTATGGCCCCACAAGAAGTGAATGCCTACTACAATCCAGGCTTGAACGAGATCGTCTTCCCAGCGGCCTATCTCCAACCGCCCAACTTTATACCGGAAGCCGAAGATGCGTATAACTACGGTACCATCGGAACGACCATCGGACACGAGATTGGGCACGGCTTCGACGATCAGGGCAGCAAGTACGATGGTGACGGTAATCTTAAGAGCTGGTGGACTGACCAGGATCGAGAGGCGTTTGAAAAGCGCACCAAAGGCTTAGTGGAGCAATTCAATAAATTTGAAGCGCTTCCCGGTCTTTTCGTCAACGGTGAATTAACCCTGGGCGAAAATATCGGTGATCTCGGCGGCACGTCGATTGCACTAAAAGCCTACCGCATGTCATTGCAAGGCAAACCATCACCCGTTATCGACGGCTTTAGCGGGGATGAACGTTTCTTCCTCGGCAATGCGCAGTCAAGTCGTATCAAATGGCGTGATCAGATTCTCGAGATCATCGTGAGAACCGATCCCCACTCACCCGACGTGTATCGTATTAATGGTGTGTTTCCCAATATGCCCGATTTCTACAGCACCTATGCCGTTAAAGAGGGCGATAAGTTGTTCTTGCCTGCAGAGCAACGGGTAAAAATCTGGTAGTAGTGGATCGTTTGTAACCAAGGTGCTGCGACGGGCTGTGCGTTAAGCCTGCTGCAGTATCTTGCGTATCAACTCCCTGCGTTCTTGAGCAAATATCCATGCGATGCTCTGAGCAATTTTTGCCAGACGAAAAAAAACCGGGCTGCATGGCAGTCCGGTTTTTTTTGCGCGGAGCGACTCTTCTTAAAAACTTACTCGCCAGTAGTCTCTGCAACGTCAGCCATATCATTAGCTGCGCGATCGACCAACTCAACGTAGGCCATAGGCGCATTATCACCGCTGCGGTTGCCACACTTGAGGATACGGACATAACCGCCTGGACGCTCAAGGAAACGTGGACCCAGATCAGTGAAAAGCTTGCCAACTGTCGCCTTATTGCGCAGACGGTCGAACGCCAGACGACGATTAGCAACGCTATCTTCTTTAGCCAGAGTAATAAATGGCTCGGCGAAACGACGTAGCTCCTTGGCCTTGGGCAGAGTAGTTTTAATCAACTCGTGCTCTACCAAAGAGGCAGTCATATTACGAAACATAGCTCTTTTGTGAGAGCCGCTTTTATTCAGTTTGCGGCCACTGTAGCGATGACGCATGTTCTTATTCCTTAGTTCGTTGCTTTCTCAGCAATGATATCTCTCAAACTCATTAACAGCCAGGCAAGCCAGACAGGATTAAACGAGTTCGCGTTCACTCTTCAGACTTGCTGGTGGCCAGTTCTCAAGGCGCATACCCAGAGACAAACCGCGTGAAGCCAGCACGTCTTTGATTTCAGTCAGGGACTTTTTACCCAGGTTCGGAGTCTTCAGCAACTCAACTTCGGTACGCTGAATCAGGTCACCGATGTAGTAAATGCTCTCCGCTTTCAGGCAGTTGGCTGAACGTACAGTCAACTCAAGATCGTCAACCGGGCGCAGCAGAATAGGGTCGATTTCTTCCTCTTTCTCTTCTGGCTCAGCAGCAGTTTCACCTTCCAGATTCACAAACACTGCCATCTGCTGTTGCAGAATGGTGGCAGCGCGACGAATCGACTCTTCAGGATCAATAGTGCCGTTGGTTTCAAGCTCGAGAACCAGCTTATCAAGATCCGTCCGGTTCTCTACTCGTGCATTTTCCACGCTGTAGGAAACTTTATGAATCGGGCTGAAAGAGGCATCAATTTGAAGACTGCCAATGGTGCGGTTCTCTTCATCGCTGATTCGCGAATCAGACGGCTGATAACCGCGACCACGCTCAATTCTGAGTTGCATATTGAGATTAACTTTTCCAGAAATCGTAGCAATCACGTGCTCTGGGTTAATGATCTCAACATGGCTGTCGACTTCGATGTCACCCGCTGTTACAACACCGGGTCCTTTTGCACTCAAGGTTACAGTCGTCTCTTCACGACCTTCCATTACAATGGCTACACCCTTAAGGTTGAGGAGAATCCCCATTACATCTTCATGAACACCTTCAATTGCGCTGTACTCATGTTCGACACCATCGATCTCGGCTTCAACAATTGCACAGCCAGACATCGAAGAGAGCAGAATGCGTCGCAGCGCATTGCCCAAGGTGTGACCGAACCCGCGCTCAAGCGGCTCAAGCACAACCTTTGCGTGGGTCGGGCTATAAGAGGTTACGTCGATATTGCGCGGCGTAAGAAATTCGTTGGCAGAATTTTGCATAGTTTTACCTGTGTGAGCTCAAAAATTACTTCGAGTATAGTTCGACGATCAGGTTTTCGTTGATCTCGGCCGGTAAATCAGAACGATCTGGGTTGCGCGTGAACGTGCCTTCCATCTTGTTGCTATCTACTTGCATCCATTCAACTTCACCACGTTGTGCGGCTAACTGCATTGCAGTCTGCACACGCAACTGCTTTTTCGATTTTTCACGCAGACCGACAACATCACCTTCCTGAACTTTGAAAGAAGGAATATTGACTTTCTGGCCATTGACCATAATTGAATTATGGGCAACCAGCTGACGTGATTCAGCGCGCGTGGCACCGAAGCCCATGCGATAAACAACGTTGTCGAGACGCGTTTCAAGCAGCGTCAGGAGGTTTTCACCCGTGTTGCCCTTAGTACGGGCAGCAGCCTTGTAATAATTGCGGAACTGCTTTTCAAGCACACCGTAAATACGACGTACTTTTTGCTTTTCACGCAGCTGAACACCATAGTCAGACAGACGGCCACGACGCTGACCATGCTGGCCAGGTGCGCTGTCTGCACGACACTTTGATTCCAGCGGGCGCACGCCACTCTTGAGGAACAAGTCTGTCCCTTCACGGCGTGATAATTTACAAGTTGGTCCAAGATATCTAGCCATTCTATGTCTCTCTTACACGCGACGCTTTTTGGGTGGACGACAGCCGTTGTGCGGCACAGGCGTCACATCCGTAATATTGGTAATTTTGTAGCCGGCATTGTTCAATGCACGGACGGCAGATTCACGACCGGGACCTGGGCCCTTAACTTCAACGTCGAGATTCTTGAGACCGTAATCCTTGGCGGCTTCACCAGCGCGCTCCGCTGCAACCTGTGCGGCGAAAGGCGTGCTCTTGCGAGATCCGCGGAAGCCGGAACCACCAGAGGTAGCCCACGACAGTGTGTTGCCCTGACGATCAGTGATGGTAACAATAGTATTGTTGAACGACGCATAGATATGCGCGACGCCGTCAATTACCGTCTTTTTGACCTTTTTACGGGTGGTTTTGGTTGCTGCTTTTGCCATTGCCGTTCCTAGGAATTATCTTTTAATGGGACGACGCGGCCCTTTACGGGTGCGTGCGTTCGTCTTAGTACGCTGTCCACGTACTGGCAAATTACGTCGATGACGCAGGCCGCGATAGCAACCCAGATCCATCAGACGCTTGATGTTCATGCTGTTTTCTCTGCGCAGGTCACCTTCAACTTCATTGTTACCCACAGCAGCACGCAACTGGTCGAGTTGCGCCTCATCTAATGCAGCGATCTTCGTGTCTTCTGCAATACCCACTTCCGCACAGATTTTTCTCGCGGTAGGGCGACCAATACCAAACACGTATGTCAGTGAGATCACTGCGTGCTTGTTATCAGGAATGTTGACACCGGCAATACGGGCCATTCACATTACTCCACTTCTACTAAGGTTTAATCAGTATCCCAGACCGCTGCAGTTACACTGCGAAAAGGCGCGGTAGAATACCGATAGATCTATCAAAAATCAACCAGATTATCCCTGACGCTGCTTATGACGCGGCTCGACATTACAAATAACACGAACCACACCTTTACGGCGGACAACTTTACAATTTCGACAAATCTTTTTAACCGATGCACGTACTTTCACAGCACCACCTCTCTATCGACGGCCAACGTTTTTAAGGTTGGCCTTTTTCATAAGCGAATCATATTGCTGAGACATCAAATGTGACTGCACTTGAGCCATAAAATCCATCGTCACAACAACGGCAATCAATAGCGATGTACCACCCAGATAGAACGGCACATTAAAGTACACATTCAGGAACTGGGGCATCAAACAAATCAGGGTGATGTAGATACCCCCGATCAACGTGAGACGCGTGGTCACACTATCAATATATTTTGCGGTGTGCTCACCGGGACGAATCCCAGGAAGATAAGCGCCACCCCTTTTCAGGTTATCGGCCACTTCTCTCGGGTTGTACATCAACGCCGTATAGAAGAAGCTGAAGAAAATTATCAGACCGGAGAACAGCAGTACGTACAACGGCTGACCTGGACCAATTAACAACGCAATGTCCTGCAACCAATCTGGCGCGTTGGTCGCCGATCCAAACCACTGACTAATCGAGGTAGGAAAAAGCAACAAGCTACTGGCAAAAATCGCCGGTATCACACCCGCCATATTGACCTTCAGAGGCAGATGCGAGCTCTGAGCGTTATATGCCTGACGGCCCTGACGCTGAGCATAGTTAACCGTTAACCGGCGCTGCCCGCGCTCAATAAAGACTACAAAGTAGACCACGGCGATGGCGACAATAAGGACAAAGATTAACGTCAGCGAGTTCAAATCACCCTGCCGCGCAGACTCGAGTGCCTGGCCAATTGCCCCCGGGATACCTGCAACAATACCAGCAAAAATTAACATCGAGATGCCGTTACCTATACCGCGCTCGGTGATCTGCTCACCCAACCACATAAGGAAAACTGCACCGGCTACCAGCGACGAAATGGCCACCAAGTAAAACATTGTACTGATTTCATAGGCCAGACCCTGAGAGGCGAAGCCAACAGCCATCGCAGTTCCCTGAATCAGAGCCAGCAACACCGTGCCATAGCGCGTGTACTGATTGATCTTGCGGCGTCCACTGTCGCCCTCTTTCTTTAACTGCTCAAGCGCAGGGACTGTCGCTGACAGCAGCTGCATAATAATCGAGGCCGAAATATACGGCATTACACCGAGAGCCAGAATACTCATGCGCTCAAGGGCGCCGCCAGAGAACATATTAAACAGACCGAGGTAGGTACCCTGATTCTGAGTGAACAATTCAGCTAGCCGATCGGGATCAAAACCCGGAACAGGGATGTGCGTACCTATACGGTAGATAACGATAGCAGCAAACAAAAAACGAAGGCGAGCCCACAGCTCGCCTAGTCCTTTTGGTGTGCCAGTCGGCATGTTACCGGGCTTCGCCATTACTTAGTCTTCTACCTTTCCACCAGCGGCTTCAATAGCTGCCCGAGCGCCCTTAGTTGCACCAACACCTTTGAGCGTGACAGCTTTAGTCACTTCACCAGATGCGAAAACTTTGGCACGTTCAATGCTGTTATTGATAATACCGGCACTACGCAGTGCTGCGATATCAACAATCTCGCCTTCAACTTTGTTCAGCTCGGACAAACGAATCTCAGCAGTAACTGCCGCCAGACGTGAGGTAAAGCCATACTTAGGCAGTCGCTTCTGCAAAGGCATCTGACCGCCTTCAAAACCGGGACGAATGCTGCCACCGGAACGCGAGGACTGACCTTTGTGACCACGGCCACCAGTCTTGCCCAAACCACTACCAATTCCGCGACCGACGCGCTTGGCTTCTTTAATTCGACCCGGAGCCGGGCTTAGGGTATTCAGACGCATCTTAAGCTTCCTCAACCTGCAACATATAGTGAACTTTATTGATCATGCCACGAACAGATGGAGTGTCTTCCACCTCAACAGTGTGACCGATACGACGCAAACCCAGACCGGAAACACAGGCTTTGTGATTCTGGAGACGACCGATAGTGCTCTTGGTCTGAGTAACTTTAATTTTCTTAACTTTAGCTTTAGCCATTATCTTCTTCCAATAACTGACGCTGTAAAGCGGTCACTTAGTTGAGGATTTCTTCCACTGATTTGCCACGCTTCGCTGCAACATCATCGGGTGACTTCATATCACGCAGTGCCTTAAAGGTTGCGCGCACAACGTTCACCGGATTGGTTGAGCCGTAGCACTTTGCCAATACATTCTGTACACCGGCCAGTTCCAGAACCGAGCGCATCGCACCACCGGCAATAACACCGGTACCATCCGATGCGGGCTGCATGTAAATCTTGGAAGCAGCATGAATACCTTTTGTCGGATACTGAATGGTGCTTCCGTCCAGCGCAACGTCAATCATGTTTCGACGCGCGGACTCCATAGCCTTCTGAATCGCCTGCGGCACTTCACGGGCTTTGCCACGGCCAAATCCAACACGTCCATTGCCGTCGCCAACAACAGTCAAGGCAGTAAAAGAGAACATACGTCCACCTTTAACCGTCTTTGCAACACGGTTAACCTGAACCAGCTTCTCCATCATGCCTTCAGCTGAAGAGTCTTTCTGATCTGTAAGAGCCATATCGTCTACCTATTAAAATTCGAGGCCGGCTTCACGCGCGGCGTCGGCCAGTGCTTTTACACGGCCATGGTACTTAAAGCCACTGCGATCAAAGGCTACTTTGGTTACACCCGCAGCAACGGCGCGCTCGGCAACAAGCTTGCCCACAGCGGTTGCAGCATCGGTATTACCGGTAGCGTTACCGCGCAAATCCTTCTCTAGCGTCGAAGCGCTAGCGAGAACTCGATCGCCATCAGCGCCAATAATCTGCGCATAAATATGGCGCGGAGTCCGGTTTACACACAAACGGCTAACACCTTGCTCACGGATCTTCATTCGTACACGTCGCGCGCGACGCTGACGTGAAATTTTCTTATCGCTCATCGTATTACCCTAATTACTTCTTCTTGGCCTCTTTGCGTCTTACGTGCTCACCGGAGATTCTAACTCCCTTACCTTTGTAAGGCTCTGGTGGACGGAAGGCGCGGATTTCAGCTGCAACTTGACCTAGCACCTGCTTATCCGAGGATTTCAGTAAAATTTCAGTCTGGCTCGGCGTCTCTGCAGTTACACCCTCTGGCAGCTCATACACTACCGGATGCGAAAAACCTAAAGTCAGGTTGATCTTATTACCCTGAACCTGGGCACGGTAACCAACACCGACCAGATCAAGCTTCTTTTCAAAACCTTGAGAAACACCTGTAACCATGTTGTTGACCAGCGCTCTGGTCGTACCAGACATTGCGCGGGAGAACTTGGCACTTGATCGAGCAGAAAAAGTCAGAACGTTTTCTTCCTGCACAATCTCAACTTCAGGGTTGATCGGCATCACTAAAGAGCCAATCTTGCCTTTCACAGTGATCTCGGAGCCGCCAATGGTGACTTGCACACCGCTCGGCAGTTCTACTGGATTATTTGCAACTCTAGACATCTCGTTTTCCTATCAGAATACGGTGCAAAGCACTTCACCGCCGATACCGGCAGCGCGGGCAGCACGATCAGTCATCACGCCATTACTGGTTGAGACAATGGCAATGCCAAGGCCACTACGAACTTTAGGGATCGCATTGCTACCCTTGTACTGTCGCAGACTAGGCTTGCTTATTCGTGCTATTTCTTCGATAACAGGCTTGCCTTCGAAATACTTAAGCTCAACAGTCATAGTTGGCTTAACGTCATCGGTCACAGAGAAGCCTGCGATGTAACCTTCCTCTTGCAAAACCTTGGCGACAGACGCCTTCAGCTTTGAAGCGGGCATAGAAACGTGCGGCTTGCTGCGATGATGCGCATTGCGAATGCGAGTCAACATATCAGATAAAGGATCTTGCATACTCATATCGTTTGGCTCCTCAAACTTACCAGCTGGATTTAACCAGGCCGGGAATCTCGCCGCGCATAGCTGACTCGCGCAGTTTATTTCGGCACAGGCCAAACTTACGGTAGACACCGTGTGGACGGCCCGTAATGCGGCAGCGGTTACGCTGACGTACTGGGCTCGCATCACGCGGCAATTTTTGTAATTTTACTTGCGCATCCCAACGCTCTTCATCAGACGCATTAACATTGCTGATGATGGCCTTCAACTGCGCGCGCTTCTCAGCGAACTTAGCGACTGTCTTACTGCGCTTATGCTCGCGCTCGATCATTGATACTTTTGCCATTTACCTACTACCTCAACCTTTCAGCGGGAAGTTAAAGGCGCGCAACAGAGCACGACCTTCATCGTCGTTTCGAGCCGTAGTAGTGATAGTGATATCAAGACCACGCAACTTATCAATTTTTTCGTAATCGATTTCCGGAAAAATAATCTGCTCGCTGACACCCATTGAGAAGTTACCGCGTCCGTCAAACTGCTTCGGGCTAATACCGCGGAAATCTCGAATACGTGGAATAGCGATACCAACCAAGCGCTCAAGGAACTCATACATACGCTCGCTGCGCAGTGTTACCTTGGTGCCGATGGGCCAACCCTGACGAACCTTAAAGCCCGCGATCGACTTACGCGCATTATTGATAACCGGCTTCTGACCAGAGATCAGTGTCAGGTCAGCAACCGCGTTTTCGAGTGACTTCTTGTCCCCAATCGCCTCACCAACACCCATATTAAGAGTGATTTTGGTGATGCGTGGAACTTCCATCACATTCGCCAGCCCGAGCTCTTCTTTAAGCTTGGATGCCAATTCGTTGTTGTACAGTTCTTTCAGCCTTGCCATTTCGATTACCTGTTTCTTAAGCGTCTACGGCTTCGCCGTTGGACTTGAAGATACGAATCTTCGTGTTATCTTCCAGAATCTTAAAGCCAACTCGATCCGCCTTATTGGTCGCACCATTAAAGATAGCCACATTGGAAACCTGAATCGGGGCTTCTTTTTCAACAATCCCGCCGGCAATACCAGCCTGGGGATTGGGCTTCTGATGCTTCTTAACCATCTGAATACCAGACACCAGCAGGCGATCACCGTCCAAAACCTTCAGGACCTTGCCGCGCTTGCCTTTGTCTTTACCGGCAACAACGATCACTTCGTCATCGCGCTTAATTTTGAGCATTGCCATTTCTAAATCCTCGCTTACAGCACTTCAGGTGCCAGGGAGATAATTCGCATAAAGCGCTCAGTGCGCAATTCACGAGTTACCGGCCCAAAAATACGGGTGCCAACAGGCGCCAGATTAGCGTTCAACAGTACTGCAGCGTTGTCGTCAAACTTGATCAAGCTGCCATCCTGTCGACGCAGGCCCTTCTTGGTGCGCACCACAACTGCGCTCATTACCTGGCCTTTTTTGACCTTGCCGCGTGGAATCGCTTCCTTGACGGTAACTTTGATGATGTCGCCAACGCGAGCATAACGACGGTGCGAACCGCCCAGCACTTTGATACACATCACACGACGCGCTCCGCTGTTGTCCGCTACATCAAGATAACTTTCTGTTTGAATCATTTTCTTACTCCAGACCCTTTACCGTCGACAGACTTATTCTGTTACAGCACGCTCGTCTATATTGACCAGCTTCCACGTTTTGTCTTTTGACACAGGACGACATTCTGCAATTGTCACCAGATCGCCTGTTCGAGCACCATTGTCTTCATCGTGCGCTTTAATCTTCGTCGACTTAGTCAAGATCTTCCCGTATACCGGGTGCTTGACGCGTCGCTCAACAAGAACAGTCACAGTCTTGTCCATTTTATCGCTGACGATACGGCCAGTTAGGGTACGTGAGCTAGTTTGTAATTCGGACATTGTTATTCCCCTGCCTTCTGGTTAAGCACTGTTTTGATTCGCGCAATATTGCGACGAGTCTGCTTAACTTTGTGGCTCTCGGTTAACTGACCAGTGGTCAACTGCATACGCAGGTTAAACTGCTGCTTGAGCTCCGCAATCAGCGCAGCCTCCAGCTCTTCACTTGTCTTTTCACGCAATTCGTTAGCTTTCATCTTTACATCACCGTGCGTTTAACGAAGGTGGTTGCAATCGGCAACTTAGCCGCAGCAAGGGCGAACGCTTCGCGCGCCAACTCTTCACTCACACCTTCCATTTCATAGAGAACCTTGCCTGGCTTGATCAATGCAACCCAGTATTCAACGTTACCTTTACCTTTACCCATTCGCACTTCAAGCGGCTTGTTGGTTATTGGCTTATCCGGAAAAACTCGAATCCAGATTTTGCCGCCACGCTTGATGTGCCGGGTCATAGCACGACGAGCCGCCTCGATCTGACGCGCCGTCAAACGGCCTCGTACAGATGCTTTGAGTCCAAACTCGCCAAAGCTGACTTTGCTGCCGCGAAGCGCCAGACCACGATTGCGGCCCTTGTGCATCTTGCGGAATTTCGTACGTTTTGGTTGCAGCATCTCGCTCTACCCTTGTCGCTTAATTCTTGTTACTTTTGCCTTTGGCGGGCGCTTGTTCAGCTTCCTCACCACCCAGAACTTCACCTTTGAAGATCCACACCTTGACACCGATAATGCCGTAAGTGGTATTGCCTTCAGCCGTTGCATAATCAATATCTGCACGCAGAGTGTGCAGGGGAACGCGCCCCTCACGGTACCACTCGGAGCGTGCGATTTCCGCACCACCAAGACGACCACCAACCTGAATCTTGACACCCAGTGCACCACCGCGCATCGCGTTCTGCACTGCACGCTTCATCGCACGACGGAACATCACACGACGCTCTAACTGCTGAGCAACATTCTGCGCGACCAGTGATGCATCAAGGTCAGGCTTGCGAATTTCTTCAATATTGATATTGACCGCACAACCCATTTTCGCTGCAATTTCATTGCGCAGCGCCTCGACATCTTCACCTTTCTTACCGATAACGATACCTGGACGAGCCGTGTGGATAGTGATTCTGGCACTATCAGATGGACGCTCGATATCAACTCGACTTACCGAGGCGTGAGCCAGACGCTTGCGAATAAACTCTCGAACCGTCAGATCCTGATGCAGCTTGTTCGCATAGTCCTTATTACCCGCGTACCAAGTAGAGGTATGCTTTTTCACAATACCTAAACGGATGCCAGTTGGATGTACTTTTTGACCCATGGAATGGTCTCCCGAACCTAATTCTACTTTTCAGCGACTTTTACAGTGATGTGACAACTGCGCTTAAAAATTCGATCAGCGCGCCCTTTGGCCCGCGGCTTAATGCGCTTCATGGTCATGCCTTCATCGACAAATATTGTCGACACTTTCAGCTCATCCACATCCGCACCATTGTTGTGCTCGGCGTTAGCAATTGCCGACTCCAGCACCTTCTTAATAATATCCGCGCCCTTCTTACCGCTGAATTGCAGAATATCCAATGCATCTTCAACCGCTTTGCCACGAATTTGATCAGCAACCAGACGCGCTTTCTGCGCTGACATTCTGGCTCCTCTTAATTTAGCTGCTACTTCCACAGTCAATACCTCTTAGACTCAGTGCTTATCGCTTGGCTTTCTTATCAGCAACGTGACCTTTATAGGTGCGCGTTGGAGAAAATTCACCCAGCTTATGGCCAACCATTTCTTCGTTGACTAAAACAGGAATATGTTGACGACCATTGTGTACAGCGATCGTGAGACCAACCATATCCGGTAAAATCATTGAACGACGTGACCAGGTTTTAATGGGACGACGATCATTGGCTGCAGCCGCTGCCTCTACTTTTTTTACCAAGTGGAGATCAACGAATGGTCCTTTTTTTAGAGAGCGTGGCACGTTTGCTTTCCTCTTCTATTCTATTTTGGTCAGCGCTTACTTGCGGCGACGAATAATGTATTTATCAGTGCGCTTGTTCTTGCGCGTCTTGTAACCTTTAGTAGGCATACCCCATGGAGACACAGGATGACGGCCGCCCGAAGTACGCCCTTCACCACCACCATGTGGGTGATCAACCGGGTTCATCGCCACACCGCGAACGGTCGGACGAATACCACGCCAGCGCGAAGCACCAGCCTTACCCAGCGAGCGCAAGCTGTGCTCACTGTTGCAAACTTCACCGAGGGTGGCGCGACAATCGACTGGCAGTCGACGCATTTCACCGCTGCGGAGACGAACGGTTGCATAAGCACCCTCTCGAGCCACCAACTGAACCGAGGCCGCCGCACTGCGCGCAATTTGCGCACCTTTGCCCGGCTTCATCTCAACGCAATGAACCGTCGAACCCACTGGAATCTTGCGCAGCGGTAAAGTGTTGCCCACTTTTATAGGGGAATCTTCACCAGACTGTACGATATCGCCAGCCGAAACACCTTTGGGTGCGATGATGTAGCGACGCTCACCATCGGCGTAACACAGCAATGCAATATGCGCGCTACGATTTGGATCATATTCCAGACGCTCAACTTTTGCAGGGATACCATCTTTGTTGCGCTTAAAATCAACAATTCGGTAATGCTGCTTATGCCCACCACCAATGTGACGCACGGTAATACGACCACTACTGTTGCGGCCACCGGTACGCTTTTTAGGCGCCAGCAAAGGTGCGTAAGGCGCGCCTTTATGCAAATCCGGAGTCACGACGCTTACAACGAAGCGGCGACCTGGAGATGTTGGTTTTCTTTTAATAACTGCCATGACTAAACCCTTACTCCGCTACTGCAAAGTCAATGTCTTGACCTTCCGCAAGACGAACATAAGCCTTGCGCCAATCGCTACGGCGGCCGATGCCAGTGCGCGTTCGGCGCGTCTTACCCTTGACGTTGACCACTCGAACGTCGTCAACCTGTACCTCAAACAGCTGCTCAACAGCACGTTTGACTTCCAGTTTGCTGGCGTCAGTAGCAACTTTAAAAACGATCTGCGTCGCTGCACCAGATACCATGGCTGATTTCTCAGTGATATGCGGCCCTAACAACACTTTGAAGACTCTTTCTTGGTTCATGCCAGAATCTCCTCAAGCTTTTTCAGCGCTGGCACAGTAACCAACACCTTTTCAAAATTAATCAAACTGACTGGATCGACCGCAGCAGCATCACGCACGTCAACTTTGTGCAGATTACGTGAAGAGAGGTAAAGATTTTCACTAACCTCTTCAGTGACAATCATTACATCAGTCAGGCTGTACTCCTGCAGCTTGGCAATCAAGTGCTTGGTCTTTGGTGCGTCGAGATCAAACTCTTCAACAATAACCAAACGATCTTGACGGGCCAGCTCGGAGACAATCGAACGCATCGCTGAGCGGTACATTTTTCGATTGAGCTTCTGACTGTGATCCTGAGGCTGGGCAGCAAAGGTAACACCACCTCCACGCCAGATTGGACCGCGAATGGTACCAGCTCGAGCACGACCTGTACCTTTTTGACGAAACGGCTTACGGCCACCGCCAGAGACAGCGGAACGATTCTTCTGTCCGCGAGTACCCTGACGGGCACCAGCCAGAAACGCTACCACAGTCTGATGAACCAGATCCTGGTTAAATTCTGTTCCAAACGCTAACTCAGAAACTTCGATAGTTCCTTTATTACCTTTGGGTGTCGCAATTGCTAATTCCATGGACACTCCCCTTTACGCCTTGACTGCCGGACGAACCACAACATTGCCACCAGGCGCGCCAGGAACGGCACCCTTGATTAACAGCAAATTGCGTTCCGCATCGACACGTACAATTTCAAGATTTTGAGTAGTAACTTGCGCATTACCCATTTGCCCGGCCATCTTCTTGCCTTTGAAGACCTTGCCTGGGGACTGGTTTTGACCAATCGAACCAGGGGCACGGTGGGAAAGCGAGTTACCGTGAGTAGCATCTTGCATAGCAAAGTTCCAGCGCTTGACGCCACCCTGGAAGCCCTTACCTTTGGAAGTACCCGTAACATCGACCATCTGACCAGCTTCAAAGCGCTCAACGGTAAGCGAACCGCCCACCTGAAACTCTTCATTACTGCCCTCTGAACGAAATTCCCACTGCCCACGACCAGCCTCAACACCAGCTTTGGCGAAGTGGCCTGCTTGAGGCTTGGTTACTCGGGATGCTTTGCGTGATCCAGTGGTCACCTGAATAGCTGAATAGCCATCAGTGTCCACTGACTTAATTTGGGTAACATGATTCGGCGTTGCCTCGACCACGGTCACGGGGATAGACACACCATCTTCAGTGAATACGCGAGTCATGCCGCATTTGCGACCAACTATACCTATACTCATTTTTTTAACCTCTTAAGCGTACGGGGCTGTTACCCGCTACGGCTGCCTATTTCAAGGCATTACACTTTAGTGTTTGCCCGGCATTACTGCCGAACCGCTACAGTCGTTATCATCTCAGGCTGATTTGTACTTCAACGCCTGCGGCAAGATTCAGTTTCATAAGCGCGTCAACAGTTTTTTCTGTTGGCTCGACAATGTCGATCAAGCGCTTGTGCGTGCGAATTTCGTACTGGTCGCGCGCATCCTTATTTACGTGTGGAGAGATCAGTACAGTGTACTTTTCCTTCCGGGTCGGCAAAGGGATTGGACCCCTGATCTGCGCACCTGTGCGCCGAGCCGTTTCTACAATTTCCTGTGTGGACGTGTCGATCAACTTATGATCAAACGCCTTGAGGCGAATCCTGATGCTTTGGTTTTGCATGGAATCGAAACTCCGCTATCTCTACTAAAACTCCAGGGTAACAACTGCCAGCCCCGAAAAAGGAGCGCGAATTCTAGTGCCGGGCCCCGGGACTGTCAAGCTTAATTACGCTTGAAGCTAAATTAATTAAAAGCCCTGAACCAAAGCGCTTTGACACTTTAACCAGGGGTCAAAAAAGGGGCCGTGAGGCCCCTTTTAACAGGCTATCGCAATTATTCGATAATCTTCGCAACAACGCCGGCACCAACCGTTCGGCCACCTTCACGGATAGCAAAACGCAGGCCTTCTTCCATCGCAATCGGGTGGATCAGCGTGACTTCCATCTGCACGTTGTCACCA